>Ga0326727_10002046_pt1 | contig 71313 bp, 68 predicted proteins | sample MB2enrmetagenome_FD_207643 | JGI IMG/M metagenome (GOLD analysis project Ga0326727, IMG submission 207643) | Lab enriched peat soil microbial communities from McLean, Ithaca, NY, United States - MB29MY | ecosystem: Environmental > Terrestrial > Soil > Wetlands > Peat | place: USA: New York... | reverse complement strand
GCAGCAGGCCATCGTGCGGGACCTGGTGGCGGCCAAGGTGGATTTGACCCAATACAAGCTGCATAAACCGCCCCCCATCCGATGAAACGCGCCGAGCCTCCATACATTGTTGCCAATTCCCGCCATATCGTGGTGCCGCGGCCCAAACCGCGCCAGTTCTACGGGCAGGGTGTGCCGGGCATGGACCTGTCGAAGTTGGCCGGCAAACTCATCGTGGTGGAAGGGGCCGACGGCTCGGGGCGTTCCACCCAAATCGCCCGGCTGGTGGATTGGCTGGAAGGCTGCGGCCATGCCACCGTGCAGGTGGGGCTGAAACGCTCCACCCTGGTCAGCGAAGAACTGGACCACGCCAAGGCGGGCAACGTATTGAGCCGGACCACCTTCAGCCTTTTTTACGCCACCGATTTTGCCGACCAGTTGGAGAACATCATCCTGCCCGGCTTGCGCGCCGGCCGGATGGTGCTGGCCGACCGCTACATCTACACCCTGATGGTGCGGGACCTGGTGCGCGGCCTGGACATGGCCTGGCTGAAAAACCTCTACGGCATCGCCCTCGTGCCGGACGTGGTGTTTTATTTGCAGGTGCTGCCGGAAGATCTGGTGGAGCGGAACTTTGCCAAAAACCAGGCGCTGGATTTCTGGGAAAGCGGCATGGACATGGGGCTGTCGCGGGATATGTTTGACAGTTTCTTGAAATACCAGACGCTGGTGGCGCTCAAGTTCAAGGAATTGCAGAAGACTTACGGGTTCACCATCGTTGACGGGCATCGTTCACCGGATGAAATCAACCTCGAACTGCGCAAGCGCATCGAAAGCGTCTTGGCGGGCAAATAATCATGGCGGAAGCAGCAGCAAAACAGGAGTATTACGCCGGAGTTGACCTCGGCGGCACCAAAATTCTGACCGGGATTTTTGACGCCGGCCTCAACTGCCTGGGGCGGGCCAAGGTCAGCACCAAGGCGGAGCGCGAGCCGGAGGAGGTCATCGGGCGCATCGCCCGCTGCGTGCGGGACGCGGTGGATGAGTGCGACTTGGAAATGAAGCAGATCAAGGCGGCTGGCATCGGCGCGCCCGGCACGGTGGACACCGAGGCGGGACGCATCCTTTTTGCGCCGAACCTGCGCTGGGAGGGCATCCCGCTGAAGAAGGTGCTGGAAAAGCAGCTCGCCCTGCCGGTGTTTGTGGAAAACGACTGCAACGCCGCCATGCTGGGAATCTACGAGGCGGAATTGGACTCCAAGCCGCGGCATGTGGTCGGCATTTTCTTGGGGACCGGAATTGGCGGCGGCATCATCCTGGACGGGAAGCTCTTTTCCGGTTTCACCGGCACGGCCGGGGAGATCGGGCACATGGTGATCGTGGTTGGCGGGCCGAAATGCGGTTGCGGCAGCCGCGGCTGTTTTGAAGCGCTGGCCAGCCGCACGGCCATCTTCCGCAGACTTTCCGAGGCGGTGGCGGATGGCAAGAAGACGCTGCTGACCGAGATGCTTGGGCCTGACTTGAAGGATTTGCGCAGCGGCGACTTGCGCAAGGCCATCAAGAAAGGGGACAAGTTGGTCGAGCAGATCATCGAGGAAGCGGCGGAATACACCGGCATCGCGGTGGCCAACATCGTCAACATCCTCAATCCGGAAGTGGTCGTGCTCGGCGGCGGGGTGATTGACGCTCTGGGCGATGAAATGATGGCGATCATCCTGGAAACCGCCCAGGATTACGGCATCAGCGGCGCCACCCGGGGGGTGAGCATCGTGGCCAGCAAGCGCGGCGACGACGCGGGCATCGTGGGCGGAGCCGTTCTGGCCCGCCGCCTGTCCAAGTGAGTGATGATGAGCGCCACTTCGCAACGCCGCGCCGTCATTGACGTTGGCACCAATTCGGTGAAATTGTTGGTGGCCGATGTCCAGGGCGCGCAGGTCAGCCCGCTTGCAGAGGAGAGCATTACGACGCGGTTGGGGGCTGGATTCTACCAAACAAAGCGCCTGGGCCAGGACGCCATCGCCAGGACCGCCGCCGCCGTCGCGCGCTATGCCGCCAAGGCCAGGAATTTGGGGGCCTCCAGCGTGCTCGTCCTCGGCACCAGCGCGCCGCGGGACGCCCGCAACGGGGCGCAATTGGCCGGGGCCATCCTCCAGGAATCGGGGTTGGCCATAAAGATACTGACCGGAAAGGAGGAGGCGGAATGGGCCTTTCGCGGCGTCGCCGGCGATCCGAGGCTGGCTCGGTGGCCGGCGCTGGTGCTGGACGTCGGCGGCGGGAGCACGGAATTCATCCTCGGTGAGGCGGGACTTCCACGGTTTTGCCATAGCTATGAGTTGGGGGCGGTGCGATTGCTGGAGCAACTGCGCCCCGGGAATCCGCCCGGTCTGGAGGCGATGGCCCGCTGCCGCGCTGTTTTGCGGGAAATCCTGGATCGGGAAATCGCTCCGGCGCTGGAACCAGTTTTGCAGCAATATCCGAAGGCGCGTTTGGTGGGATTGGGCGGAACGGCAATCGTCCTGGCTCGAATGGATGCCAAGGCGCAGGATTTTAATCGCGAACAGATCGAAGCAGCCATTTTGCCGGCGGGGCGGCTGCGGACCACACTCAAGACATTATGGCGCTTGCCGCTGGCCAGACGCCGGGAGATACCCGGATTGCCCGCGGATCGGGCGGATGTAATCCTCACAGGCACAGCCATTTATGAAGCGATCATGGAGCGATTCGGCTTTGCCCGGCTGCGCATCAGCACGCGGGGGCTGCGCTACTGGGCCTTGCTGCAAGGGCCGGAATATCGGGCCAAAGAACCGCCGGCCGCCGCTAAATCATGGGGATCTGCGCCTCCACCAATGGAACCATGAGTATTCAAATCAAAAAGGGCGGACGCCATTGCAGCGTCCGCCCTCCCAACAACCAAACTAACCAACCCTTGAGTCTGAATGGTTCCGGGTGGGAAAACCAAAAACCCGCCCAGTTCCGCTGTCAGAACTCATAGATAAGACACCACAAAACAAGGAAATGTTCAAGTTATTTTTTCAACCTGCCTATTTGGCATTGCGGCCGTGACGGAGGGGAAAAAGGTAGGGCGGGTCCCGATACATCGGCACCCGCCGCGGCGCGCACGGAGCGCGCGCCCTGCCTGCCATGGCCGACGCATTACATTTCGCCTCTTATGCGCATTGTCAACCTCAACCCCGACAACGATATAGGTGCCAGCGCCTGGTTCGTGGAGATGGACGGCAACCGGCTGCTGATGGACGCGGGCGCCCATCCGAAACGGGAGGGCCGGGCCAGCTTGCCGCTTTATTCGGCCATTGCCGATGAAGAACTGGACGCCATCGCCCTGAGCCATTGCCACCACGACCACGTCGGCTCCCTGCCGGTGGCCATGCGCCATTTCCCCAAAGCACACGTCCTGATGACCGAGTTGAGTTACTTCCTGATTGACCGGGTGCTCCACAATTCGGTCAATGTCATGCTTCGCCAGCGCGACGAGGAGGGCATCCGGGATTATCCGCTTTATACCCACCGCGATTTGGAGGAGTTGGAGCCGCAGTTTCAGGGGTTTGGCTACCGGCGGCAAATCGAATGGAATTCGCACGCCAAGGCGCGCGCCGGCCGGCCGGCCCCCACTCTGGAATTCCACGACGCCGGCCACGCCCTCGGCTCGGCCGGCCTTCTGGTGAGGGGCCAATCGCAGTCGCTTTTTTTCACCGGCGACGTTTGTTTCCACGATCAAACCCTCTTGCAAGCCGCCCGCTTTGACGGCGTTCGCGCGGACGTGCTCATCATGGAAACGACCCGGGGCGAACGGGCCATGCCGCCGGGTTTCACCCGTGAAGCCGAGGCCGAACGGCTGGCCCAGGGCATGGAACGCATTCTGGCCACGGGCGGTTGCGTGTTGATCCCCACCTTCGCCCTGGGCCGCACCCAGGAGATTCTGGCGCAATTGGCCCTGATGATGGAGGCCGGCAAACTGCGCCGGCAGCCCATTTATATCGGCGGATTGGGCCGCGTTTTCACCGAAACTTACGATTTAAAGGCGCACCTGACCCACCGCAGCCACCCCGACCTGCAATTGTTGGAGGCGCTGCAACTCATTGTCCTCGAACGCGAGCAACTGCTCAACATGAAGCTGACCGGCGGGCGCATCTTTGTCTTGACCGCGGGGATGATGACCGAAGGGACGCCGGCCCACGATCTGGCCCTCCGCATGGCGGGCCAGGAAAGGCAGGCCATTTTCTTTGTCGGTTACGCCGACCCGGGCACGCCGGGCGGCCGGCTCAAGGCCTCGCAACCAGGCGTGCCCTTTCTGTTCAGCGCCAGCGGCGGTGAATTGACCCGGCATTGCCTGCTGGAAGACTTTGATTTGACGGCCCATGCCACCCGGGAGTCCCTGGTGGATTTTGTGGGCGTGGTTTCCCCGCGCACGGTTCTGTTGGGACACGGCAGCGACGCCGCCCGCCAATGGGTGGAGGAACAAATCCGCCAACGCTACCCCAAAATCAAGGTCCTCCAGCCCGGTCCTGGAGCCATCGTGGAAGTATAACAACAGGATTGAAGAGTTGCAGAAGCCTCCCATTTTGGCGAGAATTCAACTATGAGCATTGCCGAATTGCCCATTCCGATTGACCACGAGAAGATCGCGGAGTTCTGCCGGGCGCGGGGCATCCGCAAGTTGAGCCTGTTCGGCTCGGTGTTGCGGGACGACTTTGATCCGCAGCGCAGCGACGTGGACGTGCTGGCGGAATTTGAACAGGGGGTGCGCCCAGGATTGAAATTCTTCGGCTATGGCGATGAATTGGCCGCGATTATTGGCCACAAAGTGGATTTCAACACGGAGGCATGGGTGAGCCAATACTTCCGGGATGAAGTGTTGAGCGAAGCGGTGCCCATCTATGAGCAAGCATGATTTAGGACATCGTCCGGGACGATGTTCCGACGCTTCTCGCGAACGTGGCACAAATGTTGAGAGATTTGGAAAACGCGCCGGGCACATGACCACTTTGTGCCGTAAGCCCCTGGCGTTTCGCGTTCTGTCGCGTAAATTCCTTGACCTCGGGCGCTGGTGGCTGCACAATCCGTGGCAAATGATGCGGCAATGCTCCGAGATCGTCGCAATATCGCCTGAGCGAGGCGCGGCAAGCGCGCCCGGTCTCGAGCGCAGGAGGTTGCCGTCGAACGACTTTCGTGAGCCTCCGCACCGCTTCATTCGTATTCTATGAAATGCTACACCCATAAAGACGCAGAGGCAGTTGCCGTCTGTGTCCATTGTGGCCGAGCCATGTGTGTTTCATGCGCCAGCCCATCTGCCAGCGGGAGATTTGTATGTTCGCCAGCGTGCGCCGCAGCGAGCCTGCAGATGGAGCATTTCCTTGCGAGCAATTGGCGCAGGATGGCACAAAGCTACCGGATTCTAACTTATGGGTCATATTTGATTGCTCTCGTCTTCGCAGTGTCGGGGATTCTGTTCTTTATTCAGAATCGGGATTGGCAAGAGCTTGCCTATCTGGAAGCTTGTGCGGTTATTTTCGCTTTGGGCGGTTATTTTGTTCAGAAGCTCACTAGACGTTATAAGGAGCAGCCTAACCACTAGCCACTACTCACTATCCACTACTCATTTCTCCCCTCCCGCCAGCACGGTTTCAAAATGCGGCGGCTGCTCTTCCCGCGCCACCACGGTCGTCTCGATTTTGCGGAAACCGGCCGCCTCCAGCCAGCGGTGCAAATCGCTCTCGGAAAAGCCCAGCCAGCGGTCCCCGTGCAGTTCGCGCGCCTGCTCAAAGTCATGTTGCAACAGGTCCAGTATCATAATCTGTCCGCGCGGACGCAATATGCCGTAGGCGCTGCGAATGGCCTGCGCAGGACTGGCCGCGTGATGCAGCGCCTGGCTCAGTATCACCAGATCCACGCTGGCCGGCTCGATGGGCGGCTTTTCCAGATCGCCCAGGCGGAATTCCAGGTTCTTGATTTTGTTCTTCCGGGCCTTGTTGGCGCCGAAGGCGACCATTTTCTCCGAGTTGTCCACCGCAATGACCTGTTTGGCCCGCCGCGCCAGCAGCTCGCTGAGCAGGCCCTCGCCCGATCCCAGATCGGCCACCACCACCGGCGGAATGACGCGCAGCAGCAACTGCCCGAAGGCCTGCCACGAACGCCCCGGCCCGTAGCTGCGGTCAAACCGCCCGGCCACCTGGTTGAAATAGACCTGGGCCTGCTGGGCGCGCAGTCCGAGGATGCGTTTCAGGTTCATCTGGTCCGCGGCGTGTTCCGCCAGCTCCGCCGCCCCGCGCGCCGCCAGTTGGATGAATTCGCGCGCGCCTCCTTCCGCCGGCGCGGCCGCGATCTTGTAAAAGGTGCGCTTGCCCTCGCGCCGCGATTCCAGCAGGCCCGATTCCTGCAGCAATCCCAGGTGCGTCGAGATGCGCGACTGGCCCAGCCGCGTGATCTCCTGCAATTCATTGACCGACAGTTCGTTGCGCTCCAGCAGCGCCATGATGCGCAGCCGGGTCGGGTCCGACAGCGCCCGCAAAGATTTTAATATGGCGGCCATGAAAATAAAAGGTTGACTCGTTGCCCAAAGTTATATATCTTCCTATCAGGATACGTCAATATGTTTATTTTGAAATTATGAAGAGCGTGAATAAATCGTTTATTTTTTCCTCCGAGTCCGTGGGTGAGGGCCATCCCGACAAGGTCTGCGACACCATTTCCGACGCCGTGCTCGACGCCTATCTGGCGCAGGACCCGCGCTGCCGCGTGGCCTGCGAGACTTACGCCAAGAGCAACATGGTGATCGTGGGCGGCGAAATCACCAGCCCGGCCCGGGTCAACATCAACGACCTGGTGCGCGACGCCATCCGCGGCATCGGCTACGTCAATGACGACGATGTTTTTCACGCCGACAAGGTCTTCATCACCAATCTGCTTACCCGGCAAAGCCCGGACATCGCCCAGGGCGTGGACGCGCGCGCCGCCGAGGGCAAGGAAACGGCCGAACAGGGCGCGGGCGACCAGGGACTGATGTTCGGCTACGCCTGCGACGAGACGCCGGAATTGATGCCGGCGCCCGTCATGTTCGCCCACCGCCTGGGGCGCGAATTGAACCGCGTGCGCAAGGCGGGCAAGGTTGCCTGGCTGCGTCCCGACTCCAAGACCCAGGTTTCCGTCAAGTATGAGAACGGGCGGCCCGTCCGGGTCGTCACCGTCGTCGTCTCCACCCAGCACGCCGCGGATGTCAAACACAAGGAAATCAAGGATTTCGTCATCCAGGAAATCATCCGCAAGGTCCTGCCGGCCGACCTGCTCGACAAACACACGCGCTATCTCATCAACCCGACCGGGCGCTTTGTCGTGGGCGGGCCGCAGGGGGACACCGGCCTGACCGGGCGCAAAATAATTGTGGACACTTACGGCGGCATGGGCCGCCACGGCGGCGGCGCCTTCAGCGGCAAGGACCCCTCCAAAGTGGACCGCAGCGCCGCCTACATGGGGCGTTACATTGCGAAAAACATCGTGGCGGCGGGCCTGGCCACGCGGGCGGAAATCCAATTCGCCTACGCCATCGGCTATCCCGATCCGGTTTCCGTTTGCGTGGACACCTTCGGCACCGGCGCGGTCAGCGACGAGAAAATCGAGGCGGCGGTGAAAGCCGTCTTCAACTTCAAACCGGCCGCCATCATCCAGCAGTTGAACCTGCTGCGCCCCATCTACTCCAAGACCACCAACTACGGCCATTTCGGCAAAATTGACGATCTGGAGAGCATCACCTGGGAAAAAACCGACAAGACGGCCGCGTTGAAAAAGGCCGTCAAGTAAATCAACCGCAAAAATTCATACGACTCTTTTATGGCTGCTATTCAATTGACATCTTCCCGCCGCGCCAAACGCGCCGCCTCCGCGTCCAATCACGGCCCCGTCCGCCAGGACTTCAAGGTCAAGGACCTGGGCCTGGCCGAATACGGGCGCAAGGCCATTGACATTGCCGAGCACGAAATGCCGGGGCTGATGTCCATCCGGCGCAAATACGCGGCCGGCCGGCCGCTGGCCGGCGTGCGCATCACCGGCTCGCTCCACATGACCGTCGAAACGGCGGTGCTGATCGAGAGTCTGAATGCGCTCGGCGCCTCGGTGCGCTGGGCCAGTTGCAACATTTTTTCCACCCAGGATCATGCGGCGGCGGCCGTGGCCGCCGGCGGGACGCCGGTGTTCGCGTGGAAGGGAGAGACGCTGGAGGAGTATTGGGATTGCACCTTGCAGGCCATTGTCCATCCCGGCGGGCTGGGGCCGCAGTTGATCGTGGACGACGGCGGGGACGCGACGCTGCTCATCCACAAGGGTTATGAACTGGAAGAGGGCAGCGACTGGGCCAGAAGCGCCGGCGGTTCGCACGAGGAGCAGGTCATCAAGAATCTTTTGCTGCGCATGCACAAGGAGCGCCCGCAACTTTGGCACGGCATCGCCCGCGACTGGAAGGGCGTGAGCGAAGAAACCACCACCGGCGTCCATCGCCTTTACCAGATGCAGGAGGCGGGCCAACTGCTCGTCCCGGCCATCAATGTCAACGATTCGGTCACCAAATCCAAGTTTGACAATCTCTACGGCTGCCGCGAATCGCTGGCCGACGGCATCAAGCGCGCGACCGACGTCATGGTCGCGGGCAAGGTGGCCTGCGTCTGCGGCTACGGCGACGTGGGCAAAGGCTCCTCCCATTCCCTGCGCGGCTTTGGCGCGCGCGTCATCGTGACGGAAATTGACCCGATCAACGCCTTGCAGGCCGCCATGGAAGGCTTCCAGGTCACCACGGTCGAGGAGACCCTGGGCACGGCGGATATTTATGTGACATGCACGGGCAACCGCGACATCATCACCCTGGCGCACATGGAGAAGATGAAAGACCAGGCCATTGTCTGCAACATCGGCCATTTCGACAACGAGATTCAAGTGGACCAGTTGAACCGCCGTCCGGGTATCAAGAAACTCAACATCAAGCCGCAGGTTGACAAATATACTTTCCCCGACGGCCACAGCCTCTATCTGCTGGCCGAGGGGCGGCTGGTCAACCTGGGTTGCGCCACCGGCCATCCCAGCTTCGTCATGTCCAATTCCTTCTCCAACCAGGTCCTGGCCCAATTGGATCTTTGGAAAAACAAGGACACGCGCAAGCCGGGCGTCTATCGCCTGCCCAAGAAGCTGGACGAAGAAGTGGCCCGGTTGCATCTGGAAAAGATCGGCGTGAAACTGACCCGCCTGACCCCCCAACAGGCCGCCTATCTGGGCGTTCCCGCCGACGGCCCGTACAAGGCCGAACATTACCGCTACTGATCTCGTGCTTCACTTCGCCAGTTTGACGGCGAAAGTGGCGACGCGCCGGCCGAGGATTTCGCCGGTGGCCTTGTCGGCTTCGTTCGGGGCCACCTCGGGCGGTTCCTGGCCGGCCTGCGCCATCACGCCGCTGTAACTGCTCAGGCGGTTGATGCCCTTGTCATTCATGGGCAGATCAGGCAGGCCGATCCAAATCATGCCAAGCTGCATCGCCAGGGTGAAAAAATAATGCAACGTGCTGAGCTTGTCGCCGCTCGGGCCGCTGGAAACGGTGAATCCGGCCGCCAGCTTGTCGCGCCAGGCGCCGCCGTACCAGCGCTCGCCCGTGGCGTCGGCCAGCGCCTTGAATTGCGCCGCCGGCCCCCCCATGTAGGTCGGGCTGCCAAAAATGATCGCGTCGCTGGCGTCCAGTTGCGACAGCACCGCGTCGTTTTTGTAGCGGCCCTTGATGATGTCCTCGCCTTTGATGGCGATGAGGTTGGTCTTGACTCCGGCCACCGAAGCGGCGCCCCGGTTGACGGCCTCGGCCAGTTTGGTCGTGTGGCCTGTGCCGGAGAAATAGATGACGGATACAGTTGGCATGTTTTTTTGGAGTTATTGCGCGTTTAGATTTCGATGAACATCTTTTCCTTGGGAAAACGAACTTTGGCGGCGGCGGCGTATTGGTCGGCGGCGGAGCGGTAACCCAGGGTGGCGGCCATGGCCGTGGCCAGTCCTTTTTGGGACAAGCCAAGGATGGCATCGTATTGGGCGCGGTCAATCCCTTCCATCGGACAGGCGTCAATACCCAGCAGGGCGGCGGCGGTCAGTAGATTTCCCAGCGCGATATAGACCTGGTTTTTGGCCCAGGCGCTGCGGCCTGCCGCATCCATGCCTTGCAGCAACGAGCCGGCCATCATGGTGCGGAATTCCGCCAGTGCCTCGACCGCCATGCCGCGTACAGCGGCGATGCGTTGAAGATGCGCCTCCAGATCGCTTTCGCCAAGATTGGTCCTGGAGGCGAAAACGACGAGATGGGAGGCATCCACGATTTGTGTTTGCCCCCAGGACGCGGGCTGGAGTTTGGCGCGCACCGCCGGGTCTTTCACGACAATAAAAGCCCAGGGTTGCAATCCAAAGCTGGAGGGCGTCAACAGGAGCGCCTGCTCCAGCGCGGCCCATTCGCGCTCGCTGATTTTTCGCCGGGGATCGAACTGCTTGGTGGCGTAACGCCAGTTGAGTTGATGGATCAATTGTTCGGGTCGAATGGTCGTGTTCACGGTTTGTGCGAGTTGTTTGCTGTTTCAGTTTAGGTCAAATAAAAGGACTTGCGACGGCAACGCGGCGCTCAATTCCAGCGGCGATTCCCCGTCAAGGGCCGCGGCATCGCCGGCGCCCAGCTTTTGCCCGTTCAGCGACACTTCACCTTCTGCGACATGGACCCAGGCGTGGCGGCCCCGCGCCAGCTTGTGCGTAACGTGCTGCCCCGCGCTCAGTTTGTCAAGCCAAAGATCGGCGTCCTGATGGATGCCCATCGAGCCGTCGCGGCCCGTTTTGCTGGCGACCAGGCGCGGCGTCCCGGCGGGCGCGTCCGCCAGCGACATGTCCGCGTATCGCGGCGTCACCCCGAGGCGGTCCGGCTGAATCCAGATTTGCAGCAGATGCACCGCTTCGTCCTTGGACGGGTTGAATTCGCTGTGCTGCACGCCCGTCCCGGCAGCCATGTACTGCGCCTCGCCGGCACGGATCACCCGCCCGTGGCCCATCGAATCCTTGTGCTCCAGCGCCCCGCTCAGGACGTAAGTGATGATTTCCATGTCGCGATGGGGATGCGTTCCGAAGCCCTCGCCCGGCATGACCAGATCGTCGTTGATGACGCGCAGGCTGCGGAAGCCCATCCACTTCGGATCGTAATAATCGGCGAAACTGAAAGTGTGATAAGTATCGAGCCAGCCATGCTGGGCGTGGCCCCGTTCGTTTGCTCTTCTAATTTTCATCATGCCACACCATGCCACACGGCAGACGGTTTTGAGAAAGACCAAGTTTCTTGACTCACCATAACCAAAAGGCATGGTGGGTCGTCAAATTGTTGATGAAAGAAGCTCTTGAATCGTCCAGACGTGATCGGTCAAGACCGTTGCCGGGGAAAATGACAGCGTTTTTGGGTGGAATTTTCATGGGAAATTATTGACTATGTGAAAGACGAGCGTACCGTCCGCTCAAAACACATTCCCTTTATGGCAAAACAAAATGAATATCCCGGATACGTGAAACTCCCAAAAAAGAAGCTTTATCATGCGAACATTCGCCTCGACTTTAATGGCCTTATTAGGCCCGACGTGAAAGGAGTGAAGTTGGATGGGTTTTCTTTGCGCATGTTCACGCTCGAAAAGAGGTTCCCGCTTGGAAAGCGTAGAGAGGAACAGCCGGAGATTAGTGTCACACTCCGCCCAGAGGAATGGCTGGATTTAATCGTCGCGATGAAGGATGAATATGAAGCTGTTTGGGAAAATCATAAAGGGTTTGATTAAAAAACGAGGGTTTCACTCGCGGTATTGTTAAAAACAAAAAAGGGAGGGGGACAGGCCAAAATCCATACAGTGGTATAGCTGTTGATCAGACGCCGCTGGTTTACGGCTGCGTGTCCACGCCCCCCCTACAGATTTGAGCGGTTCATTTCCTTCGCGGCCACCGGACCCGCACCCTGGGTTTCGGCGGAGCTTTGGCGCATGGCGGCTTGGGGCCATCCAAAATCAGGCTTAATTGGGCTTGGGTGAGGGGTGGCGGGAATTGCGGGTTAAATCGCCGTTTCATGTTCATTGGAGTTTTGGTTTTTCGTTGTTCTCGGTTTCCTAAAAAATCGGAAATCTGCCTTGCCTGATAGCGGCTCTAGACACATGCTTGCCTGAATGAAACCCACTCTTTTAATGGTTAAAGCCCATGAAACCATCAATGGCTATCAAGCGCAGGAGAAGATAGATGCCGCCATCAGCCGATTGGCCAAGTTTCAAGGAGTTTGTTCCTTTTTTGGAAGCCCGCAAGATGCTTTGGACGCGGTGAAGAAAATTGAAATTCACCTTGGTAAGAACGACGAAATCATCATTTTGCCGATTGATTCCGCTGCCCAATCTCTTGTTTCTCAAGTCTCTCACGGAGACGCCGAGACCATTGACCTCGCTTCCGTTGGCCTGAGTGCATTTTGTATTCCTTTTGTAATTCCCGGAAGAGCTGGCGTAAAATCTGATGGTCTTTGAGGGTGTCAGCGGCGATGATATGATCGCAACTGCCTTCACGGTTTATAGATATGGTCATTTTGTGGATTCCTTCGCGGGTCGCCCGCTCAAGCAATTTTGTGCAGCTTTTCAGCCTTCCGGGGGAAAGGACAGGGTTTTTGGTGGATTTTTCATTTGATTATGGGGTTTTTAACTCGTAAAATCGGATCGTTTTAACAATTCAGTGTAGCGGCAAGGGTCGGGCGAAAACCTGACGACCCGAAACGTGAAAGGAAAATGAAATGTTTTTGCAAGCACTGCGACCAGCCTATTGAGGTTTCCCAGGCTCAAGTGAGCCTAATTATGGAATGTCCAAATTGCGGCCGGAGAACCTTCCCGTCAGGTTACAGCAGGTTACATCGGAGGACGCTGTACTTGCTTGGGGCCGCGATGTTGACCGCTTACCTGGTTTGGTCAGTCGGGCGTGACGTCAAATATGGCCCACTGCCGGATGTATCGTATGATTCCACGGAGAGGAGGGTCAGGGATTTGGAGGGGAATTTACGGCACGGAGACATAGAAGCGAACGGAATGAGGACTGAAACGGATGAGGAAATTCACCGCCAGGCCGTGGAATGGCAAAAGGACGAGGCCAAGGGCATTCACCCTTGATTCGTCATTTTTTGACCACCCTTGGGCAGTAGGGGATGGAAATTATTCTGGACATCTGATCATCAAAGCCCATACTAAAAATTACCTATGGAAGCATCTTTACCAAAATGGCCCCCACAAGATGTCGGCTGCATTCAGGAATATACCGACCTTGACGAAGTGAACCGAAGACTCAGCGACCACGGCTGGTGCTTGCTCGGTATTCTGTACACCAGAAGGGTTGCCGAGAATGGGTCATTCAGCGACAAGAGGGCTTATATAATTGGAAGTCGGCGGGAAGCTCCCCGACGATAATCGTCGGCGTTATCACACGCTCATTGAAATTGCCGGAAAAGGCGACTCCGATGATGATGTGATTCCCCTGGCTCAACAGGTCGTTCGCCGCCGAGACGGTTTCACATTCCGTTATTCTCACAACGGCCTTTATCAGCGCACTCCTTATCTCGGAACGGGCAAGTTCATCGTCTAACATGAATAAAATCGTTAGGTTGCCGGGCCGCGATTCCATCAACAATTTGACGACCCACTATGCCAAGAGGCAAACTGGCCGGAACATGGAACTGCGCCATTTACGCTACTTTACGGCTGTCGCTGAAGAGGAGAACGTCTCCCGCGCCGCTTTGAAGTTGCACGTCTCGCAACCGGCCCTGAGCCGCCAGATTCGCGATTTGGAGGAGGAGCTTGGCTTTTTGCTGCTCACGCGCAGCGCTAAATCGGTGCGGCTGACGGAAGCGGGACGCGCCTTTTTGCGCGAGGCCCGCGCGGTGCTCCTGCGCGCCGAGGAGGCGGTGAAAACGGCCCGCGCCGTCGCCACCGGCGGGCGCGCCGAACTTCACGTCGGCTACGCGCCCTCGCTCACGGCCCGGTTTTTGCCGCAGACGCTGCGCGCCTTTCAGGCACGGTCGCCCGGCGCGCGGGTGAAGTTGCATGATTATTCCACCGAGGAGATGCTGGCCGGCTTGCGCGAGGGCAAGTTGCAGATTGCCTTCGTCGTGAAGCAGCCCGCCCTGTTGCGCGGACTGCATTTCGAGGACCTGGCGCGGGACGCCTTCCGCCTGGCCGTGGCCCCGAAACATCCGCTGGCCGGGCGGCGCGCGGTGACGCTGGCCGAGGCGGCGCGGGAACCGCTCATCACTTACAGCCGCAAGGATTATCCCGACGCGCAAAAAAGCCTCGAAGCCATGTTCGCCGCTGTCAAGAGCAAGCCGCGCATCGCCGAGGAACACGACAGCGCGAGCAGCCTGATCGCGGCGGTCGAGGCGGGCAACGGCGTGGCCATTGTGACCGAATCCCTCGCCTGCACCGCCGGACCGCGCTTGAAACTGATTCCGCTTTCCCCCGCGCCGCCGCCCCTGGTGGTGGGCGCGGCCTGGGCCGGCCGCGCCTTGGTCCCCTCGGCCGAACAATTTTTGCAGTGCGCGAGGGAGGCTGTTGCGCAAAGGTAGGGCGGGCAGTCCAATGCCCGCCGCATACGTGGTGCGAGGTTGATTTCTCTGCCAATGCCCAACGGCGGGCAGAGACTGCCCGCCCTACCGGCCAGGACCGAGGCATCCACTTATTACCCGATTGCCCTTGCCAAAGGCGTGCCATCGCTTTACAAGGAGCTTCAAGTTCACGCCTATGTCTATTTCTATTTTGTTCGGCTGCATTATCGGGTTTGTCGCCTGGTTTTTGGTGCGCTATCTGGCCGGCGGCATTTACACCGTCAACCAAAATGAGCGCGCGGTCAAAACCAGTTTTGGCCGCGCGGAACGGGTCGGCGCGGCCACCACCCTGGACGATCCCATTTCGGAAAGCCTCGAAGCCGGCGAACGCGAGCGGTACTGCTATCCGCAGGTGCGCGTCATCCCGCCGGGCGGACCTTACTTCAAATGGCCGTGGGAAAGGATTTACAAGGCCCCCATCGCGACGCAGATCATGAACATGGCCTACGACCCGGAGGACCCCGCGGCCAACAACCAGGGCGCTTTTTTGGAAGCCGTCACCAAGGACCAGCTCAACACCGGCTTGAAGGGACAAATTCGCTACCGCGTTTCGGAGAAGAACCTCTACGCGTTCCTGTTCGGCGTGAAGCGGCCGATTGTCCATGTCATGGGCTATTTTATTTCGGTGTTGCGCGAGCGCATCGCCAATTTTGAAGCGCCCGCGGCGGCCTCCTCCAACGAGCCGGGCGCTCCGCCGGTCACGGGAATTTCCATCAACGATCTGCGCAAGAATTTGCCGGACATCAACGGCCACATGGACAGCGAATGCGCGTCGTCGGGGGCGCGTTATGGCATCACGCTGGATGCTTCGCTCATCACCGGCATTGACCCGCCGGGCGAAGTGGAATCGGCGCTGGCGGCCATCAACACGGCTTACAACCAGGTGTCGTCGGACATCAGCCTGGCGCAGGCGGGGGCGGACCAGAAGCTGGTGCAATCGCATCGCGCGGTGGAAATTGAAACCCTCAAGGCGCAGGCGGAGGTCGAGCCGCTCACGGCCGTGGCGGCGCAGTTGCGGGAATTGAAGAAAAGCGGGCCGGGCGCGCTGGGCGCATACATTCGCAACGTGCGGCTGAAATTGTTCAGCCAGGCGCGGCGCGTGATTTTGGAGGCCCGCCATGACTAAATTCTTCATCGCCGGCTTCGTGGCCTTCTTCGCCATGTTCGTGATCGAGCCGCTGGTGCTGGGGCTGGCGCGGATGCTGGGGTTTTACACCATTGTCGGGGAACGCCAGTGCAAGGTCTATATGCTCTTTGGCAAGGTGATCGCGGTGATTGAGGAGCCGGGGCTGCATTTTCTCTGGGCCAAAATGGGATGGCGCGCGCCCATCGCCAACTGGCTGGGCCGCTGCCATGACATTGATTTGCGCCTGGACCAGGAATACATCCGCAGCACTCCGGTCAATTCCGAGGAAGGCGCGCCCATGGGCATCGGCATCTGGTATGAAATGCAGATCAGCGATCCGGTCGCCTATCTGTTCAAGAACGCCGATCCGCGCGGCTCGCTCGCGGCCAACATCAGCAACTCCACCGTCCGCTGTCTGAGCAACATGAAGCTGGCCGACATGCTGGAAAACCGCCACGTCATGAGCCAGACCGTGCGGGAGGAAGTTTCCGCCAAGTCGCTCGAATGGGGCTACCGCCTCGGCTCCATCTACATCCGCAAAGTTCATTTCCGCGACGCCGCCATGATCAAGGGCATCGAGGCCAAGGTCGTCAACCGCCTGCGCCAAGTCACTTCCGCCATCAAGCAGGACGGGGCCAATCAGGTGAGCATCATCACCAGCACGGCCGAGCGGCAGGCGGCCATTGAATTTGCCAAGGCCGCCGCGCTCCGCCCGCAAATTGTCGGCGCCGCCCTGGAAAAAATTTCGCAAGACCCGGAAATCGCGCGGGCCATATTTGACATCCTGGAGACGGAAAAGATCATTGAAGGCCAGGCCGACATCACGCTCGTGCCGCAAAACGGGGAGTTGCTGCCGCAAATACTCGCCGCGCAAAAACACGACAGCGCGCCAACCGCTGCGAAAACGTGAGTCGTGGCGTGCGACTATTGCATAATGCAACAGATTCTCAATTCGGTTTGCAGTGCGTTTCTCGCAACATTCGTTCTCTTTGGATGTGCGACGAATGACACCAGAGCTAACTTCAATTCCGTCCTTGACGAGGCCTTGGATATTGTCGCCCATCCATCGTCGTCCTTTTACAAATTTGACGTTGCTGTCAAAGTGCTTTCGTATGAGGAAGGCCCTTCTTTTTGGTTGAATATTGCCGGTGATCGCCGGTACACACCAGAGCAGCGGCGTCGGTGCGTCCGAGAGTTCTTTATCCATGCAGTCACAAATGGCATGAAGGCGTCGGACTTGTTCAAGGCGATGGATGTTCCTGTTAATTGGATTTCGTTGGATAAGGTCACCGCCCCTCGATACCCATTAGCGGGTTGGCGTCCTGGAATTGAGTTAGCGGGACGATACGAGTATTATATTCCGATATTGGATGGCAAGGGCGGCGACTATCAGCTACTCATTGTAATGCACTTCGAGCAGGATATTAAACTGAAAGACTTTGTGGCGGCATTGAAAGGAATGGATCATGGCGACCTGGTTGGGCGCCAACTGATATCTGGATGTCGCCCTTGGGATTCAAATGACCAGGAACGAAAAATGCCAGGGAGCACGCTTAAGGGCCGGGCCTGGTAAATGAATGTGCAAGTGTCAGTACGGAATGGCGCTTAGAAAAGAGGGGGCGGTAAGATGCTGGATCAGAGGATGTTGTGTTCGGGGTCAAGCGCCCGGCCATCACGAAACACTTGCTGAACATCTTGGCCACCCGGGAACTGGCCGAGGATTCAGTATGTTCCGTTTTGGAACGTACTGCCGCGGACGGGAAAACATACTCCGCCAATTACTACAACCTCGACGCCGTCATCGCGGTCGGTTGCGCGGGGCGCAGCGGGCTTGCCCTTGCCTTGCTGCACCAACGCGGTTTAGTTGCCGGCATGAAATTGCGCCTATTGGTTGAACTCGACACCGAAACCAATCGCTGGTCGGCGGTGTTCCCGGAACTGCCCGGCTGCGCTTCCGCCGGAGACACAGAACAAGAAGCGGTCGCTAACGCCAAAGAGGCCTTGGAACTCTGGTTTGAACCCTCGCCCGTGAAATTGCACAAGGGCGCAAAACTCATGCAACTCACCGTGCCGTAAGCCGGAGATTTCCTGTCCGCAACGCGAAGGAGGCGGTGTAAAAGTGGCTAACAACAGGTTCCAGCCGACGTTTCTGCCCCACCCAGATGGTGACCTGTCAATCGGAGGCTTGCTGAACTTGCCGCATAACAGTAAATTCCTCGCATGAGCAAAGTCGAGATTCTTGAAGAACTCCCACGGTTGAGCGCGGGCGACCGCTCGCAACTCTTTGCACGGCTCGCGGAATTGCATGAGGCTGACCTCATCCGCGGTGATGAACCCACGCCCGCCGAACGGGAAATCTTGGACGAAGCCCTGGCGGCATTCGAGCGCGATGGCAATCCCGGCGAGCACCACGAATCGCCGTTAAAGTGATTGACCACGCGGGAACGAATTGCTGGTGGTCAAAAAACTGGAGGAGGGAAAGTGAAGCCGAAAGTTTATTTGGAAACGACGATTCCGAGCTTGCTGACGGCCTGGCCGAGCCGGGACTTGGCCATCGCCGGCCAACAGCAGACGACAAGGGATTGGTGGAGCCAGCGGAGGCAGCGGTATGAGTTGTTCGTTTCCGTCCTCGTCATGAAAGAAGTGGAGCGTGGTGACGTCGAGGCTGCCAGCGAGCGTGTTGCCAAGTTGCGGGAATGTCGTGTATTGCCTTATCCCAAGGAAGCGGAGGAATTAACGCGCGCCTTGCTGTCGAGCCGACTTATCCCGGCCAAAGCGGGAACCGACGCCGCACATGTCGCCACGGCAGCAGTGCATGGAATGGATTTCCTGCTGACTTGGAATTGCCGGCACATTGCCAATGGCGCCATTGTGGAAAAGTTGCGGGACATCTGCGACCAGGAAGGTTTCCCCGCGCCGGTTATCTGCACCCCCTTTGAATTGATGGTATAATTGTGACTATGAAACACGAAATTCTTGAAGAAGTCTGGCGCGTGCGCGACGAAATCTCCGCCGAGTGCGGGCACGATCTGAATAAACTGGCCGCGATGCTCCGCCGCGAGGAACCCAAATATGGCGACCGACTGGTGCGGCTGCCAATCCGACGCCAACCGGTGACAACCAAAGCCAGGAAGCCTGCCCGCAAACGTCTGGCCGCCCACGCTTGAAACGTGAGCCCTGCCTTATGCAGAACGATTTTCTTGAGGAAATCTGGCGGGTGCGCGAAAAGCTGGCGGCCCGGTATGACTACGATTTGCACCGGATGGTTGTCCACCTGCAAAAAGCGCAGGCCGAACATGGCGACCGGTTGGTGCGGCGGCCGGTCCGGCGTGGCCCTGCCCGCAAACGAATTGCCGTCTCCGAATCGTTGGAGTAAGAACGGTCACCAACGCAACGGTTCTCCGCCCCGCGGCATCTGGCGCTTCCAGTCTGGCATTGCCAAAGGCAGGATAGGAGTTCTAGCATCTGGCCGTTGGCATGGCCGAATATAAAATCAAATTTGAAGTTTTTGAGGGACCGCTGGATTTGCTGCTCCACCTCATCAAGAAGGAAGAGGTGGATATTTATGAGGTCAATCTCACCCGGCTGGCGACCGAGTTCATCGAATACATCGAGGTGATGCGATTGCTCGATCTGGAAGTGGCCGGCGAATTCCTGGTCATGGCCTCCACGCTCATGTACATCAAGAGCAGGGAGTTGCTGCCCAAGGATTTGCAGGCCCCAGCCGACGAGGAAGACGAGGGCGAGGACCCGCGCTGGGAGTTGATCCGCCAGTTGGTCGCCTACAAGAAATTCAAGGACGCCGCCGTCCAATTGCAGGAACGGGAAGTCGCGCAGGAGAATGTCTATCCGCGCCTGCCCGGCCGCCCGGAACTGCCCGCGCCCGCCGAACGCAAACCGGAGGTGTCGCTCTTCGATCTCATCCACGCCATCCAGAGCGTGCTCAAGCGCGTCGGCCAGCGCGAGGGCTTGCGGGAGATTTTTGAAGATAAATGGACGGTCAGCGAAAAGATCGAATGCCTGCTGAAATTGACGGCGGAACAGTCCGTGGTGAAATTCTCGGAATTGTTCGCCAGGGCGGCCAGCCGTTCGGAAGTCGTCTGCATTTTCTTGGCGCTGCTCGAATTGATCCGCCTCAAACAACTGATTTGCACCCAGCCGGAGGACTTCGGCGAAATTGAAATCACCCGCGCGCCGGCCCCGCCGGTCGCCGCCTGAACATGGAACTAAAATTCATACTGGAAGCCATTTTGTTTTCCGCCCAGAAACCGCTGACGTCCGGGGAACTGCGCGATCTGCTGGCCGCCGCGACGGAGCACGGCGACGCGGCCAAACCGTTCAAGAAGACCAGGGAAGAAGAGGTGCAGGCGGCCCTGGAACAATTGCGCGGCGAGCACGAAACGGCCGGGCGCAGCTACCGCCTGACCTGCGTGGCGGGGGCCTGGCAATTTGTCACCCAGCCCGAATACGCCCCGTGGGTCATCGCGCTGGTGGGATTGAAGCCGCGCCCGCCGCGCCTCTCGCAGCCGGCGCTCGAAACCCTGGCCATCATCGCCTACCGCCAGCCGGTCACCCGCGCCGAAATCGAGCAGGTCCGCGGCGTGACCATTGACGGGGTGATGGCGACGCTGCAGGAGCGCGGGCTAATCCAGCAAACGGGCCGCGCCGAAGTGGTGGGCCATCCCATGACTTACGGCACCACCTCGTTGTTTCTGGAATACTTTGGCCTGCGCGACCTGGAAGGACTGCCGGCCGCCGACGAGTTGCGCCGCATCCCCATGCCGCGCCCGGAAGGATTATTGACGGCCGACGCCGGCCTGGCCACCGCCCCGCCCGATCAACTGACCCTGGCCGAAGTGGAGCAGGAAAAAGCGCCTTCGGCGGTTGAGGCTCCGATCAACCAACCGCCGGCGCCGGCAGACGAAGCTCCACCGCCGGCGGACCAAGCTGGGAAAACTTTAACCACGGATGGCACGGATGGCAAGGATGGCACGGATGCGGATTGACCGGGATATCGAGGATTACATCCGTCTATTCCTGAAATCCGCGGCAAAATCCACGCGAAAACGAGCGACTTTGCCAGGCAAATACAGCAGGGCATATTGACGCAGATGGGATTCTATTGATGAGTGCCTCTATTTATCCCTTTCCCCTCCTTCGCGCAAAACCGATCCTGAACACATTTCCTCATCTGGTTGAAAACCGCTCATCGCTTGACGCATGGCATCCGGGCACAAATCAATGCCACCGGGCCATTCGACGCATCCAAAATCGGGATTGACGGTAACGGCGTTGAAAACGCGGTCGTCCAGCAACTTTAAAAACACACCGCCGCGCCGGGCAGGTTCCACGGAAAAAACTCCGCTCACCCCGTCCTCAAAGACGACTTTCAACCGCCACTCAGGAAGCGGTTCGGCAGAAACGATGCGATTCATGCTTTCATCCTACTCCAATGGTCGAATTTTGGAAGGCTCCAAATTCCGGCTGGCCAAGTCCCAGGCTTGCCGCAACTCAGCGCGATGCAAGTGTGCCCATTCGAGAACCAGCGATTGAGCGCGCCGGCTCATGTTTCCTTCGATCACTTCCAGTGTGTTGATGTTCACGCTGATTCTCTCACCTTGATAGATTGCGTGAAAATGCGGCGGCGGATGGTCGCCGTAGAACATGCGAACGATGATTCCGTAAAACCGGCATAGCTCAGGCATGACGCCACATTAGTGGATTGCAACCGCATGGCAAGTCTGGCGCCCTGGCCGCCGCCCACCGCCGCAGCTTGAAAACCTCAGTCCGAGATGGGAGAATTACATCATGAGCGCAACCATGATTCGTGAGAAGCGGGAAACCACCTTGCCGGCGGAGGTTTGTGAGGCCGTCGGGCTCTCTCCGGGTGATAAGGTGGATTGGCGGATTGAAGATGGTGAAATTCGCGGGCGCAAAATCGAGCCGGAAAATTGCCAGGTGCTGGACTTCGACGATGTGGATCCGGAAACACTCGCTCCCAAGATTGGGGTGATTACGGAGGAGAGCATTGTTAGAGCCATCCGGGAAGACAGGGAGCAGTCCCAGTGAAGATTTATTGGGACTCATTAAAACTTAAGAACGCCAGGGCTTGAGATTTCCCGCCCGGCGCTCCCGCCTAATTTCGGCCAAAACCTTTCTGCAGGCGCGCTCAACTTGAGCCGGGGTCAAGCCATATTCCTTGAACACCGACATTGAAATTTGGCGTCGTCGCATGAATGAATTGTGCCACGACAGGCATACGGAGTCAAACAGGCGACTTGCAGGCAGGCGGTTTGGGCAAAATTTTTGACATGCTTTTCCGCTGGCATTGTGTATCGTTGACGGCGATGAAAATTCCTGAGCTTCGCAAGGCGATTGACCAGCTTGACGCCCGCATCGTCCAGCTTTTGAACGAGCGCACCCGCCACGTTCTGGAAATCGGCGCCATCAAGGTCAAGGCGGGCGAGGCCATCTATGTGCCGCATCGGGAGCAGATGGTCTTGCAGCGCATCTGCAAATTGAACCACGGGCCGATCACGGCGGAATCTTTGCGGGCGATTTACCGCGAAGTCATGTCCAGCGCGCTGTCGTTGCAAAAGACCATGACCATCGCCTACCTGGGGCCGGAGGCGACTTTCACCCACCAGGCGGCCATTCAAAAATTTGGGGCCAGCCTGCGCTACACGGCGCAGCGGACGATCGCCGATGTCTTCAGCGAGGTGAGCAAGAACCGCGCGGATTACGGGGTGGCGCCAGTGGAGAATTCGACCGAGGGAGTGGTTGAGGAAACGCTGGACATGTTCGTGGAAAGCGATCTTAAAATCGTGGCGCAAATTGTCCTGCCCATCCGCTATTGTCTGGCGGGGCGCACACAAACCCGCGAAGTGCAGCGGCTTTATGCGCATCCGCAGGCCCTGGCCCAATGCCGCCTCTGGGTGCGGCGAAATCTCCCCAGGGCGGAAATCCTGGAAACGTCTTCCAACGCGCGCTCGGCGGAACTGGCCGCCCAGCCGCCCGCCGCGGGCAAGAGCGCGGGGCGCCCCGCCAGGACCGCCGCCATCACCGGCGTGCTGGCGGCGGAGAAGTACGGTTTGTCCATCATCGAGCACAACCTGCAGGACCTCATCGGCAACGCCACGCGCTTCTTCGTCCTGGGCCGCCAGTGCAGCCCCCCCAGCGGGCGCGACCGCACCAGCCTGATGTTGAGCATCGCCGATCAGGTCGGCGCCCTCTACAACGCGCTGGGGCCGTTCCGCCGATACCGGCTGAACATGACCAAGATCGAATCGCGCCCCAGCAAGCGCAAGGCCTGGGAGTATTTTTTCTTTGTTGACGTTGACGGCCATTTTGAGGACCGGAAGGTGGCCAAGGCGATTGCCAGCCTGGAAAGCGTGTGCAATTTCGCCAAGGTCCTCGGCTCCTATCCGAACAGCGAATAGCGCGATGTGAACCCTTTGAGCAGTCATGGAACGCGGCGGGCCACCACGGATGATCTGGAGCAGTTGATGGCGCTCTGGCGGGCGGAAGGGTTTGCCGCCGAGGAACTGGAAAAACAGCTCACCGATTTTCAAGTGGCCGAAGACGGACAGGGCGGGGTGGGCGCGGCCATCGGCTTGCGCATGGCAGGAGATCAGGGCTTTGTCCATAGCGAGACCTTCGCCGATTTCGGGCAGACCGACCTGTTGCGTCCGCGCCTCTGGCTGCAATTGCAAGCCACCGCGCAAAATCACGGGCTGTTCCGCCTGTGGACGCGGGAAGTCGCGCCGTTTTGGCGCAAAGACGCCGGGTTCGCCGAGCCGGACCGGGTGTTGCTGGAGAAGCTGCCGCCCGGCTTCGGCGCGTCCGGGCCGGGATGGCTGACGCTGCGCATTCGCGAGGAAGGCGCCGACGCGGAATCGCTGGCCCGGCAATTCGAGCTTTTCAGAATCACCGAGCAGGCCAAGCGCGACAAACTCCTGCGCCATGCGCGGTTGCTCAGAATTGTTGGAACCCTCATCGCCATTTTGCTTTTTGCCTTCGGCTTTGCCCTTCTCCTCTGGGTTTTCAAACAAAGATCGCGCCAATGAGTATCTTAATTCCCATTGCATTTGGCTTGCCACAAGGAGGTTGGGTATGGTAGGATTTGAGCATGGCACAATCTACCATCACAGATAAATTCCAGACGACGATCCCATTGGAGGTGCGTCTGGCCTTGAAGTTAAGGCCCCGCCAGAGAGTTTCCTATGAAGTGCGGGGCGACGGCTCCGCAGTCATGCGGCCGGCGCCCGGACTGGACATGTTGTTTGGCAGTCTGAAGTTCAAGAGAACAGCGGCCTCCGCCCGCGAGGAGAAACAGGCCGCGCGCGCAGCCATGGCGCGGGACGCGGCCAACAAGGGGCGGCCGTGAGCACCCGATATTTGGTGGATACCAATATCCTGCTCCGTTTTCTCTCGGGTGAGCCGGTCCGGCAGGCGGAAGCCGCCAAAAAGCTCTTTTCCGAGGCGGCCGCGGGCAAGGTGGTGCTCGACGTGTCCCCGGGCATCGTCGCCGAAACCGTTTATACCCTGCTCTCCTTTTACGGCGTGGAGCGCAAAGAGGCGGTCGAAAAACTCCTCATGCTCTTGCGCCAGCCCGGATTGAAAATTCGGGACGCGGCCCAGGTGTTTTCAGCCTTGGAACGCCTCCGCGCAACCCATGCGGGGTTCGCGGATGCCTTCCTCGCCGCAGGCGGTGCCGCGGAAAACGTCGCTGTCGCCTCCTTCGACCGCGACTTGGACAAGTTCCCGGACGTCAAACGTTTCGAGCCGGTCGCGTAATTTGCCGCTTAACCTCCATCAGCCACTACGGTCGAGGAATGACGAAGGAATGGAAGCCGCTTCAATCGCTCTTGCCAGCCATCGGGATGCGACCAGATTGGGATAATTCTCGTATCACGGTGGTCCCATCCAAAATGACGGGGGTGGATGACGGCCGGCCTCAGCGCAGCAGGTCTTTGATTTCTGTTTCGATCAGTGGACTGGCCAGCAAGGCGGTTCGGATTGCAGCAAGAACCTTCGCCGGAACATCGCTCTTGGAAATCACCTCCCGGCGTTCGATTTTCTCCACCAACTCCCGCAGAGAACGCCGGAATATCACATTGCAATCCACGATGGAAAGGACAGACAGCTCGTCATAGTCCGCCGGGCCAATCTCAACCGTTGTTCCGGGAAGGTTGCGGCGGCGGCGGCGCACCTTTTCCACTTGCGAAGTCACGATGGTCAGAATCAGCAGTTGTTGGTCGAGAGGCTTTGGATTGACAACGATAAAATAGTGCGGCTCGGACGAAGTCAGGGCCCGGTCGGAGGAGTAAAAGACGCTTCCGCCCCGCAGGGTCAGGCGCAGTTCCCAGGGAAGATTCTCCGGCATCGCTTAACCCCAGCAGCGCTCAAAAGCGCGCACCTCGGCCAGCATTTCATGGCGGTCGCCCCGTTCCTCTGCGCTCAAGGTGTGGCAGGGTTCCACCCCCTCGGCGGGATCTTCCAAAAAGTCATCGTAGTTCATCGGGGCCCGGGTGCATTCACCTGATACGAGAGCCGCTTCATGGCGTTGCCACTCTGGATAAAGATGGGTCAGGTCGGCCAGTTGAAACCCATCCAGGTGGCCAAAACGATCCCAGGCAAATTGCAGGGCTTCCAGATCGGTTTCAGAAAATACGGCCAAATCAGGCTCGCGTTGGGATTCGAAAGCATGGTCATCGCCGGCACTTTTCCGCAAGTACCGTTCCGCATAGATCCGCTCTTGCGGCCCCAAAAACTCGCTCATCTCGGCGATGTCCTTGGCTCCCGAAGGCACACTCCCATAGGGCATGGCAAAATACCGGTCGTTGATGATCGCCCGGCCATATTTGCGCAGATGATAGCGCTCGGCGAAAAACACCAGCTTCAGCGCTTTCAGTTTATTGATCGTTCCACCTGCGTTCCGGGCCAGAACATTAAGCGCCTGGGTTGCTTTGCGATGCGCGAATACCAAACTCATAAATCCAATATAGCACCAATTAAGCCGACGGTATTATTGACCGCGTTGGCTGCGCGTTGTCAACCGATAAATTGAGAAGGCTTTTTCGTTTTTCCGGCGGGTGAGCACTGTTCATGCTTTCAACGCGGCCACGCCCAGGGGGAGGCGGACGGTCACGGTGGTCATTTGGCCCGGCTCGGAGTCAAAGTGGATCGCGCCGCCGTGGGCCTGGACGATCCATTGGGCAATGCTCAGGCCCAGGCCGCACCCCTCCACCTCGCGGTTGTGGCTGGCGTCGCCGCGAAAGAAACGCTCGAAGACCCGCGGCTGGAGTTCGCGGGCCAGTCCGGCCCCGGTGTTGGCCATGCGCAGTTCGGCGGCGCCGCCGTCGCGCTTGAGGGTGATGGCCACCGTGCCGCCGGCGTGGTTGTATTTGACTGCGTTGTCGGCCAGATTCAACAGCATCTGGCGCAGGCGATGGCGGTCGCCCTGCAGGCGGATTTCTTCGCAATCGGCCAGGCTGACCCGGACGCCGGAAGGTTGCGCCAGGATGTTGGCGTCGGCCAAACATTCGCGGACCAGTTCATCCAACTGCACCGGTTCGGGATGAAGAACGACCTGGCCGGCGTCCGCCTTGGTCAGGAGGGTCAGTCCGTCCACGATTTTGGTGAGCCGGTCAATTTCGTCAATCTGGCTGAGGAGGCGGGCGGACTGGGCCGGGGACCCGTTTTTTTCCTCGCGCAGGGCGACTTCCAATTCGCCGCGAAGGACGGTGAGGGGCGTTTTCAACTCGTGGGAGGCGTGCAGCGTGAATTCGCGCACGCGCTGGAAGGAGTTGTCGAGGCGGGTGGTCATGCCGTTGAAAACTTCGGTCAGCCGGTCCAATTCGTCGCCGTTGCCGGAACGGGGCAACTGTTCGCGCAGGCTGCGTTCATTGATGCGCCCGGCGGCCTGGGTCAGCGCGGCGACCGGGGCGAGGGCCTTGCGGGTGAGCCACCAACCACCCGCCAGGGCCAGGGCCAGCGCGGGCAGGCCGCTCCAGAGGACGATCTCGCGGATTTCGCGGAAATCCATCGCCTGGTCGGCCACTTCCTCGGCGGACATCCGCCCTCGTTGGGCGCGGTGGGCCGGGATGGCGATAAAGTGCCGGTAGGAAAGGACGCCCACGGCCAGGAAGGAGGCGAACAGGAGGCCGGCGTACCAGAGATTGAGACGGGCGCGGATGGTCATACTTCGCGGCTAATCCTCCTTCAAAACGTAACCGGCCCCGCGCACGGTGTGGAGCAGTTTGCGCTCGAAGCCCGCGTCAATCTTCTCCCGCAGGCGGCGCACATAAACGTCAACTATATTTGTGCCGGGATCAAAATTGTAATCCCACACCTTTTCCAGTATGGTCACCCGCCCGCAGACCCGCCCGGCCGAGCGCATCAGGAATTCCAGCAGGCGGTATTCGCGCGCCGTCAGGTCGAAGGTCGTTTCGCCGCGGCGCGCCTGGCGCGTGGCGGTGTCGAGGGTCAGATCGGCCACGCCAAGGAGCTGCGGCTTGGGTTCGTTGCCCCGGCGGACGAGGGCGCGCAGCCGCGCCACCAATTCGGCCAGGACAAACGGCTTGGCCAGGTAATCGTCGGCGCCAATGTTCAAACCCTCCACGCGGTCGTTGACTTCGCCCCGCGCGGAAAGAAGCAGGACGGGGGTGCGGTTGCGGCGCTGGCGCAGTTGGCGCAGCACGCTCAGGCCGTCCAGTCCCGGCAGCATGATGTCCAGCACGATGGCGTCGAACGACACGCCGCTCGCGTCCGCCAGGGCCTGCGGGCCGGTGTGGCAGACGTCCACGGCGATGTGCTCCGCTTCCAGGGCCGAGCGGATGAACGACGCCGTTTTCCGTTCGTCTTCCACCACCAATACGCGCATGGGCGGAGCATAGCGCAAATGGCGGGGCCGATGAAGCGGATTCTGTGATGACAAAATTGTAATCTAACGGGCCTTGCCGTCGTGCCGCCGCGCCTTCATTCTTCCGCGCGAAAGGATACAAAAACAAGGAACATGCTTATGCAAAGAAACCATTTTTTCGCTATGTTGACCCTCGGCATGGCGCTGCTCGCGCCGGCCTCGTTGCGCGCGGCCGACGGGCCGTATCGCTTGTTGAAGGAAATTCCCGTCGGCGGGGCAAGCGCCTGGGATTACCTGTCGGTGGACGAGGCGGGGCGGCGGCTTTACGTCAGCCACGGCACGGAAGTGGTGGTCATTGATATTGACAAGGACACGGTGGTCGGGAAGATCGCCGACACCCCGCGCGTGCATGGCTTCGCCCCCGCGCCGGACCTGGGACGCGGCGTGGCCAGCAACGGCGGCGAGAACAAGGCCAGCGTGGTGGACCTGAAAACGCTGGAAACGATCACCAAGCTGGACACGGAGAGGAATCCCGACGGGATGCTTTATGAGCCGGGCCGGCACGAAGTTTACTTGTTCAACGGCGGCAGCGCCTCGGCCACCGTCATCAATGTCAAAGACGCCAAAGTGGTGGCGACCGTTCCACTGGGGGGCAAGCCGGAATTTGGCACGGCCGATCCGGTCGCGGGACGGGTTTATGACAACCTGGAGGACAAAAGCGCCGTGGTTGTCATTGACACCAAGACCCACACCGTGGCGGCGACCTGGCCCATCACCGGCGGGCAGGGGCCGTCGGGCATGGCGATTGACACCAAGAACCACCGCCTTTTCATCGGTTGCGACAACAAAGTAATGGTGATGATGGACTGCTCCAACGGCAAAGTCATCACCTCGGTGCCAATTGGCGAAGGGGTGGATGCCACCGCCTTTGATCCCGGCACGCAGCTCGCCTTCGCCTCCTGCGGCGGGGCCGGCGCCACCACCATCGCCCATGAGGATTCGCCGGACAAATTGACGGTGGTGCAGACGCTCAAGACCGAGAGCGGCGCGCGCACGATGACCATTGATCCCAAGACCCACAAGATCTATCTCTCGGTCGGCCAAAGGAACGGCCCACCCAACAACTTCAAGGTGCTGGTTTACGAGATGACAAAGCCCTAAGCCTTTATATATTTGACTGCGATCCGAAGATTTTCCCTGGCCTTGCTGCTGGGCGGGCTGGCCGCCGGTTGCGCTCATTATGAGCCTCGGCCCATTTCGCCCGCGCAGACGGCCGACGCGCTGGAGGGCCGCACCCTGGAGGACCCCGGCCTGCGCGCCTTCGTGGCGAAGAACCTGCACCGCGACGCCCCCGCCGGGCTGCCGCGCGCCTGGGATTTTGAAATGCTCACGCTCGCGGCCTTCTATTATCATCCTGATTTGGAAGTGGCGCGCGCGGAGTGGGCCGTCGCCCAGGCCGGCATCCAAACCGCCGGCGGGCGGCCCAATCCGACCCTCAGCGTGGATCCCGCCTACAATTTCAGTCACGTCAACGCCCAATACGGCCTCACCCCCTGGCTTCCCACTGTCAGCCTGGATTGGCCGCTGGAAACGGCGGGCAAACGGGGCCATCGCATCGCCCAGGCCCGGCAATTGTCCGAGTCGGCGCGCCTGAACATCGCCGCGACCGCCTGGGAGGTGCGCCGGAAGGTGCGGGAGGCGCTGCTCGATTTGTCGGCGGCGCAACAGCGCGAGGCCCTGCTGCAAAACCAGATTTCCATCCAGCGTCGCATCATCGCGCTTCTGGAACAACAGATTCAGGCCGGCGCGCTCGCCGGCGTCGAAGCCGTGCCGCTTCGCATCGCCCTGCAAAAAACGCAACTGGACGTGGCGGACGCCCGGCGCGACGCCGCCGACGCGCGCGCCCGTTTGGCCGAATCCATCAGCGTGCCGGTGCGCGCCCTGGATGCCGTGGATTTGACAATGGATTTTCCCGACAGCCCCGCCGCGGCCAACCTGACCACGGACGAAATCCGCCACGAGGCGATGCTGGGCCGGGCGGACGTTCTGGCGGCGCTGGCCGATTACGCGGCGGCGCAGTCGGCGTTGCAATTGGAAATCGCCAAGCAATATCCCGACCTTCATCTTGGGCCGGCCTACCAGTTCGACCAGGGCGACAATATCTGGACTCTGGGACTGGCGGCCGAATTGCCCGTCCTCAACCGCAATCAAGGCCCCATTGCCGAGGCCGCCGCCCGGCGCGCGGCCTCGGCCGCCCGTTTCACCGCCCTGCAAGCCAAGGTGCTGGCGCAGGTGGACAGCGCGGTGGAAAGTCTTCGCGCGACCGAAAAGAGCCTGGCCGCGCTCCAGGACTTGACCGCCACCCAGGCCGGGTCGCGGGATGCCGTCGCCGCCCAGGTCGGCGCCGGGGCCGCCGCGCCGCTGGATTTGTTGAACGCACAGCTTGAATTTGCCGTGGCCGAGCAGGGCCAGATGGAGGCGCGGTGGAAAAGGCGGCAGGCCCTGGCGGCCCTGGAAGACGCCGTGCAACGGCCCATTGAAACGATTACGCCGGCGGTCATCGAAAGCAGCCCGACCGCGGCAAAGGAGAACAAACCGTGAAGCGAGCCATTTTAGCAATTCTGTTGATTGCCGCGGCCATTGGCGGCGGTTTCTGGTGGCATCAGCGCCAGGCTCCCGCCGCCGCGCCCGCCGCCGACAAGCCGGCCGGGGAAGCCGGCGGCACACACGTCACCCACGACGACCAGGGCAACACCGTCATCAGCATGAGCGACGAGGACCAGGGGGACGCGGGGATTGTCCTTGGCAATCCGGCGGCGGGGACCTGGAGCCAGGAAATCAAGGGCTATGGCCGCGTGCTGGATACCGCCCCGTTGGCGGGGCTGGTCAACGAACTGGCGACGGCGCAGGCCGCCGCCCCGGCCAGCGCGCTGGAATGGGAACGGCAAAAGACCTTGAGCGCCCAGGGCAACACGTCGGCGCGCGCTCTCCAGGCCGCCCAAGCCGCCGCGCAACACGATCAGCTTGCCATCCAGTCCGCGCGCGACCGCATCATGCTGGGCTGGGGCGCGGCGCTGGCCGGACGGAACGATTTGACCAATTTTGTCCAATTGTTGACATCGCGGCAGGCGGCGCTGCTGCGGGTGGATTTGCCGGGCGGCGAGAGTCTGGCCGCGCCGCCGCCCTCCGCGCGGGTCGTTACCCTGGCCGGCAAGACCATCCAGGCGAAGTTCCTCGGCCCGGTGACGGACGTGGACCCGATGATTCAAGGCCAGGGATTTGTTTATTCCGTCCAGCCCAACGACCTTTCGCTGGCTCCGGGCCAGGCCGTCACAGCGTGGCTGCAATTGCCGGGCGAACCGATCGCGGGCGTGATTATTCCGCGCGACGCGGTGGTTCGGCAGGAAGGGGCGGGATGGGTCTATGTCATGAACAAGGACAAGGGCGGCGAGGCCTTCACCCGCAAGAAAATCCAGTTGGACCGGCCCGCGGACAACGGATGGTTTCTGGAGGCGGAGACGGGAGGCGTCAAGACGAACGATTACATTGTCGTCACGGGCGCGCAAACCCTGCTTTCCGAAGAACTCAAAGCGGCGCTCTCGGCTGACTGACGCGCCATGCTGAACTGGATCGTCCATTTTTCCTTGCGCTATCGCACCGTGGTGGTCGTGCTGGCCTGCCTGCTGACCGGCTACGGCATTTACACGGCGGCGCACGCCAAGCTGGATGTGCTGCCCAACTTCGTGCCGCCGGAAGTGGAGGTCGAAACCGAGGCGCCGGGCCTGTCGCCCGAGCAGGTCGAGATTCTTGTCACGCGGCCGCTGGAAAACACCATCAACGGTTTGGGGAACATGGCTTCGTTGCGCTCCGAGTCCATTGCCGGGTTGTCCACCATCATGGCCGTCTTCCATGAGGGAACGGACATTTTCGTCGCCCGCCAGATGCTCAACGAACGCCTGGTGGAAGTGGCCGGCGAACTGCCCGCCGGCGTCGGGCGGCCCGTCATGTCGCCCATGACCTCCGCCACGATGGACCTGCTCAAAATCGGGCTCCTCTCCACCAACCTTTCCCCCATGGAACTTCGCTCCCTGGCCGACTGGGTTGTCAAACCTAGAATGCTCTCCATCCCCGGCGTCGCCCGCTGCATTGTTTTCGGCGGCGAGGTCCGCCAGTTTCAAATCCAGGTCCAGCCCGCCCTCCTCACCGCCCGCGGCCTTTCCGTCGCCGACGTGGTCAACGCCGCCCGCGAGGCCACCGGCGTGGTCGGGGCCGGCTTTGTCGAGAACGCCAACCAGCGCATCCTCATCCAGGCGGAGGGGCAAACCACCACGGCCGAAGCCATCGGCGAAGTGGTCGTGGCGCAAAGCCAGGGGCAGAGCGTCCGTCTCAAGGACGTGGCGGTGGTCAAGGAGGCCGGCGCTCCGAAATTCGGCGACACGCTCATCATGGGCCAGTCCGGCGTGTTTCTTTCCATGGGCAGCCAGTACGGCGCCAACACCATGGACGTCACCCTGGCCGTGGAGGCTGCGTTAAAGGACATGCAGCCGCTCTTCGACCGCGAACAGATCAAACTGTATCCACGCCTGCATCGCCCGGCCACCTTCATCGAAAATTCCCTGCATAACATCAACCATTCCCTCTACGTCGGCGCCATCATGGTGGCGGTCGTGCTCTTTTTGTTTCTCGGCCATTTCCGCACCGCCTTCATTTCGCTCACCGCCATTCCGCTCTCCCTTTTGGCCGCCATCATCCTGCTCGACAAATTCGGCGTCACCCTCAACACCATCACCATCGGCGGCCTGGCCATTTCCATCGGCGCGGTGGTGGACGACGCCATTATTGACGTGGAAAACATTTTCCGCCGCCTGCGCGTCAACCAGGCGCTGGGCCGCCCTCATTCCAACTTCAAAGTGACCCTGGACGCCTGCACCGAAGTCTATAGCGCGGTCGTCTATGCCACGTTCATCGTGGCGCTGATCTTCCTGCCCGTGCTCACTTTGACCGGGTTGGTGGGCAGCTTCTTCGCTCCGCTGGCCCTGAGTTACATTCTGGCCATCATGGCTTCGCTGGCGGTGGCGCTGACCGTCACCCCGGCGCTGTCGCTTCTCTTCTTTTCCAAGGGCGTCAAACATACTGAGGACCCGCTGGCGCAGCGCTGGGTCAAGGCGGCCTACCGCAAAATTTTGGGGGCGGTTTCCCTTTGGCCGCGCACCCTCCTGGCCGTCGGCGTGGCGCTGTGCGTCGGCTCCCTTTTCCTCATTCCCAAGCCCACCGGCGAATATCTGCCCGATTTTCGCGAAGGCCATTTCGTCCTTCAAATTCAGGCCATACCCGGAACTTCCCTGCCGGAAATGCTGCGCATTGGGGGCGAAATCACCAAGAAGCTGCTGGCCATTAAAGAGATAGACACGGCGGAAATGCAGGTCGGCCGCGCCGAACAAGGCGAGGACACATGGGAGCCGAACCGCTGCGAGTTCCACGTCGAATTGAAGAAGGACATTCCGGGCAAGGTGCAGGCCAAATTGATGGACGATCTTCGCGACATGCTGGACGGTTTCCCCGGCATCCAGGGCGAGGTCGTCACCTTCCTGGGCGACCGCATCAGCGAAACCATCACGGGCGAATCCGCCCCGGTCGTGGTCAACGTCTATGGCGAGGACCTGGATGTGATTGACGAGAAGGCGCGCGAGGTCGCCCAGGTGCTCCATACCGTGGCCGGCGGCACCAATGCCCAGGTCAAAGCCCCGCCCGGCGGGCCTCGCATGGCCGTCCGCCTGCGCCCGGAGCGTTTGACCCAGCTCGGTTTCCGCCCCGTCGAAGTGCTGGAGGCCGTGCAGACGGCCTTTGCCGGCGCCATCGTGGCGCAGGTTCACGAGGGCAGCCGCGTCACCGATGTCAACGTCATCCTCGATCCGGCGGACCGGCGCGAGCCGGAGCAAGTCGGGGCGTTGCCATTGAAGAACGCGGCCGGGCTGGTCATGCCGTTGCGGGAGCTGGCTGATATATATTTGACAACGGGCCGCTACACCATCATGCACGACGGCGCCAGCCGCCGCCAGGTCGTGGCCTGCACCCCGGTGGGCCGCGACATCAAATCCTTTGTCGAGGAGGCGAAAAAGACGGTGGCGGGCAGGGTCAATTTCCCCAAGGGCGTCTATGCCGTTTTTGCCGGCAACGCCGAAGAGGCGGCGCAGGCGCAGCAGGAATTGCTCATCCATTCCGCCATTGCCGCCGTCGGCATTCTGCTGCTGCTGGCCGTGGTGACGCGGAACTGGCGCAATCTCCTGTTGGTTCTGGCCAACGTGCCTTTTGCCATGATCGGCGGCGTGCTGGCCATCTGGGCGACGACGCGCTTCGGTCCTCCCGGCGCCAACGCCCTGACCATTGGATCGCTGGTCGGGTTTGTCACGCTCTTTGGCATCACCATGCGCAACTCCATCATGATGGTTTCCCATTTCGAACATCTGGTCAACGCGGAGGGCGTGGCGTGGGGACCCGAGGCGGCGCTGCGCGGCGCTTCCGAGCGCGTCGTCCCGATCTTGATGACGGCGCTGGTGACGGCGCTGGGATTGCTGCCGCTGGCGCTGGGCACGGGCGAGGCCGGCCAGGAGATCGAAGGCCCGATGGCCATGGTCATTCTCGGCGGCCTGATTACCTCCACCACCCTGAACCTGCTCATCCTCCCGACGCTGGCCCTGCGCTACGGCAAATTCGGCCTGAAAAAGACGGACGAGGAGTAAGCCTTCCGCGAAAAACTCGGAGAACAATTCATGAAGCTCTATTGCCCAATCTCCCCCGATTCACGCAGTGCTCTTTCGACAATCGATTCGTGAATCCAATAACCTTCGCGCCGGAGTTTTTGAAATTGAGAGGCGATGTCCGGCAGCAAATTTTTACGTTTGGCTTCGACCAGAATACGCGCCGTGCCGATGGGTTGAAGGCCGTAAATATCGCGCGCAACTTTGCGGGCCTTGCGCTCGTCAATCAGCACCAGCGTCGCCATTTGCTCGCGCGCCAGGCTGATGACCGCCGCTTCGCCGATGTCCAACAGAGATTCAAGGAGTGGGTCGCGTTTTCCCTTGAGAGGCGTAATCCGAATCCAGTCCGCCCGCCGAAAAGCTTCCAATCCTGATAATTTCATTCCTCCCTGCTCGATTTCCTTTTGGACCGCTTCGGGAACGAGCACCTCGTCGAAGAGGGATTTGAGGATGTCCACCCGGCCGATGATTCCGAGTGCGATCAACGGACCTGAATTGCAAATGATCTGGCTCACGTGCGAATCGGCTTGAACTCCGCGGCAATTTCATCCGCATCCCAATTCACGGCGAAGACGTTCCATTGCTGGCAATTAAATAGAAAAGCCATGCGGGAAATCCCGGCCAATTGCGCCGCCTGCCCGCTCGTCAGCCGTCCCATTTCAAATAATTTCATCGCCGCAGCCATGCGCGCCTCATTTTCAAAGCGTTCGGCACTTGAACCCGCCGAAGCCGCCCACGATTCAGGATATTCTATTTGCATCGCTTTCACATAAACAGCATACGCGCAAAACGGGCCAAAGAAAGAGGATTCAGGCTGCGCGCTCCTTGCACGCTCCAGCGAAATACTCCGCGCATTTCCGGGACGGGTTGATCTCAGCAGCCAAATACCTTTTTTTGGATGAGAAACTGATTTTCCAGAAAAGCGACAGGGCCAGCATGATTGGAACACCGAACCAAAAAAAGAGCGCAATCAGCACGCTTTGAAACCAATCCCACAATCCTTCCGGCCGGCTAAATTCCAGGAAGCACATCGAGGCAAAGACCAGGCCGGGTATCAAGAGGCCAAGCACCGCCATGATCCAACGCGAGCGCCGGGCGCGAATGAACGAGTAAAAAAGACCGAGAACACAGAAGAACATCATCCCCAGGAAAATAGCCGTCCCCTCCACCGATGCGATGTTGTGAACGCGCCACAAATACGACCCAAAAATACCCGCGTACAATGCAAAAGCGATTCTGTTCAGTTGAACCGCAATCGGCGCTCTCATGACCGGCTCCTTACGGCGCGGCGATGAGCTTGGCCCGCTCCGTTTGGTATTGCAGCGGGGTGATCTCGTCGTTTTTGTAACGGCGGGTCAACTCGTTCAGTTGCTGTTCCTTGGTGAGAGTCAGATAAGTGGGTGTGGCCGGAGCGGGGAGGGTGGCGAATGGCGCGGGCGCGCCGGGCTTGGCGGGTTGCGGCTTTTCATTCGCGGCCACCGGCTTCTTCGCCTCTTTCGGCTTTTCGTTCGTGGCCACCGGCTTCTTCGCCTCTTTCGGCTTTTCATTCGTGGCGACCGGCTTCTTCGCTTCTTTCGGCTTTTCAGTCGCGGCGACCGCCTTCTTTGGCTGTTGCGGCTGCTTGGGTTTGGCGCCGGCGGGGGCCTCCTTATTCGCCATGGCGACGGCCGCTTGCTTCTCCTTCTCGGCCTTGGCGGGCTTGGCGGCTTTCGCGTCCTGTTCCCGCTTGGCCTTGGCGGCGGCCGTTGCGTCGGCCTTCTTCTGCTCTTGGGCCTTGGCAGCTTCGGCCGCTTTGGCCTTCTGCTCCTGTTTAAGTTTGGCGTCGGCGTTTGCTTTCGGCGCCTTCGCTGCTTCCGCTTGCCGCATCTTCTCCACACGCATGGCCTCGGCGGCTGCTTTGGCTTGCTGCTCCTGTTTGGCCTTCGCGGCGGCCAGCGTCTTCGCCTGCTCTTGCTTTGCCGCTTTGGCGTTTTCCTCCGCCGCCCGCTGCATCACCCGGTTGGCATCCTTGAGTTGGGCCTGTTTTTGCCTTTCGGCCTTGGCCTCGGCTTTGGCCTTTTCCGCCGCCGCCTGCTGCATCACCCTGTTGCCGGCCTGGATCGCCGCCTGTTTTTGCTTTTCGGCCTTGGCCTCGGCTCTGGCCTTCTCCTCGGCCGCTTCCCGCAGCACCCTCTCGCCGGCCATCTCCGCCTTGTGCTGAAGACGCTCGGATCGCGCGGTGCTTTCCATGGCCAGGGTTTCGGAAGAGGACGAAGAAGTCTGCCCGGTCACGGAGGACACTCCGCCAGACAGACTAATGCAAACGGCCAAAATTATCGGCGTCAGGTTTTTCATGGCAACAGCTTTACGGGAGAACCGCCCGAAAATCAAACTCATTTCCGCGCGCCAGTGCGCATTCCATATTCTTGGGTAAAATTTTCCGATTTCTTAATCTTAATCTTAATCTTACTCTTAATCTTCAAACGCAGAATGGGGGATTAAGATTAAGATTAGGATTAAGAGGGGAACCCAGCAATGTGACCGGCTCCCATTTCCCGCCGGAACTGCCCCCGCCACGCCGCGGGCCAGGCCGAAAGAATCACCGACCGCCCCATGATGGCGCGCACCTCGCCGCGGCTGATCTTGACGCGCCGGGATGCGTCAAGCACATTCGCATCCCGCAATTTCCGCAGCGTTCTCGCCCCAAACAGGGCCGGCCAGGCGCAGGCCAGGCGCAGCCGCCATTGCCCCCGCGGCAGCGCGTTGGTGTAATTCCAGCCCGCCTCCAGGTGTTCCCCCGCCCGGTCCAGCCAGGCGTGGTAAAGGGCGCGGAACCTCGTTTCGTTGACAGGCGAGCGCAAATCCTCCGGCGTCAGTCCGGCCGCCGCCAGGGATTGTCGCGGAATGTAGCAGCGGCCGTCCTTCAAATCCGCCGGAATGTCGCGCAGGATGTTGACCAGTTGCAGCCCCTTGCCGAAACGGATCCCGTCCCGCAACAGCATCTCCTCGTCCACCGCCGCGCGCGGAAAAAGATGGGCGCGGCACAGGCGCGTCCAAAATTCCCCCACGCACCCGGCCACGCGGAAGGTGTAATCGTCCAGCTCCGCCTCCGTTTCCAGCACGCGCAGTTGCGGCGTGTTGGGCGGGCCGAACCGCATCAAGTCCAGTTCCTGCCCGCTGATAATCGTGCCCAGGACCTCGCGAATGAGCCGCTTGTCCTCCTCCGCCATGCCGTTGAAAATCTGCAACGTCTCTTTCACCCGGCTCACCAGCACCCTTTCCGCCGGTGTGGCGCCGTCAGAGGGCAAACGGCTGGTTTTCGGCGCCAGCGTCGGCGCGCACAGGATTCGGCTCCGCAAATAGGCCAGGCCGGCCATGCGCGCTTTCAACAGATCCCCCTGGCTGTCCGCGATGGTGTCGCTCGTGCGCGCCAGCAAATAGGCGATGCTGACCTGTGGCCGCACGGCGCGGGGCAGAATCCGCACCGTCAAGTAAAACGACCGCGAGGTGTCGCGCAGCAGGGATTGGAGGGATGGATCAGCCACGGTTGGGGGAATTAAACATTGTGTGCGTCGGTCACTGGTTAAGCAAGAAGGCCCCGATCAAGGCCCACACCCTGCTTATGCTGAAAACCGGCAATATCGAGCCATTTCACGCGGATTTTACCACGGATTTCACGGATGAAATCCACGGCGTCATTACAATTTCCCATCCGTGAAGTCCGTGAAATCCGTGGTTCAATTCTTCTTCGTTGCGACTTCGTCGCGCTGTGTATTTTATGTGTCACGATGTCCTCTTTTAGTCCAGTCAAATCCTTTGCAGTTAGCTAAAAATGTCCACAAATATTTCAACAATCGCGGAACCAGCCCAAAAATCATCGCTCCCAGGAGCGTGTTGATGACGACTGCGGCGATGTCAATAAATATTTGACCATTGACAATGCTATCTTTAGGATAAGTATCAAATTGCGCTAACTGTCTCAACAAGGCGGACGGAACGCATACCCAGAAGGCAAATCCATAGAAGTCGTCTGGGTTTGAGATCATAACTGCAACGAGAGTTACGGCCCCTAATAAAAACGACCCGCAGGTTGCGATAATTAGCGGCAATCGAGATCGTTTGATCGCATTTTGGTTTTTCATATCCCATTTTGCTTATTGCAATTCACTGCCATAGTACTGACGATACCCGCCATAACCTGGCCAAACGCCCATAAGGATTTTCACTTTTCCGGGCGTTCCCGCAGCAGCAGCACGTCGTCTGTAGCGGCTGGATATTCTTGGCGCTCTGCATTGCGGCGGGCGAGCAATTCCCGGCCGCGTTTGAGCTGGATCGCATATTGTTTCTCCTCTTCGCGCAGGCTGGCCAGATATTTAGTAATGTCGTGTCCATGCTCGGCGGAGATGCGATGCCGCACCGCCCGAATTTCATCAATGGCTTTGTCTGCTGCGTTCATCATGCAAATTGTTTCCGCCACTTGGCCAGTTGTTTGGCGACTTCCTCTGTTCCGGGCGCGCCGGTCAGGTTTCGCTTGGCCATCGCCGCCGGCAAATTGAAAATGTCCAGCGCGTCGCGGGCAAAAGTTCTATCCACGGATTGCAATTCCGCGAGCGACAGTTTGTCCAGCGGCTTGCCCAGTTTTTCCGCCAGCGCCACGACCGCCCCGACGAGGTGGTGGGCTTGGCGGAAGGGCATGCCCTTGCGCACCAAATAGTCCGCCAGATCGGTCGCCAGCAACGCCGGGTCCGCCGCCGCCGCCTGGCAGGCCGCGCGGTTGAAGGCCGCGCTTTGCAGCATCGCCGCCATCAACCGCACGCAGGCCCGCACCGTGTCGGCGGTGTCAAACATCGCCTCCTTGTCCTCCTGCAAATCCCGGTTGTAGGTCATCGGCAATCCCTTGAGCAGCGTCAGCAGCGACACCAGGTTGCCGATGACCCGGCCCGTCTTGCCGCGCGTCAACTCCGCGATGTCCGGGTTTTTCTTCTGCGGCATGAGCGAGGAGCCGGTGGTGAAGGCGTCCGACAAAATGATGAAATTGAACTCCGCCGAGGCCCAAAGTATCAAATCCTCCGCCAGCCGCGACAGATGCACGGCCAACAGCGCCGCCGTCGCGCAAAATTCCACCACAAAGTCGCGGTCGCTCACCGCGTCCATCGAATTCTGTGTCAAACCGTGAAAACCGAGCAGGCGGGCCACCAGGTCGCGGTCCAGCGGCAGGGTGGAACCGGCCAGCGCGCCGCTGCCCAGCGGGCAGACGTTGACGCGCCCGTAACAGTCAAGCAGCCGGTCCTGGTCGCGCTCCAGCATCTCGACGTAGGCCAGCAAATGATGCGTCAAATATACAGGCTGCGCCCGCTGCAAATGCGTGTAGCCGGGGATCAGAACGTCGCAATACTTCCCGCCCAGCCCAACCAGCGCGGCCTGCAACCCGTGGACGGCGAAGCGCAGCGCCACGATTTCCTCGCGCAGCCACAACCTCATGTCCAGCGCGACCTGGTCGTTGCGCGAGCGCCCCGTGTGGAGCTTGGCCCCGGCCGGCTCGCGGTCGGTCAGCGCCGACTCGATGTTCATGTGAACGTCCTCCAGGTCCACCCGCCATTTGAATTTCCCCGCCACGATTTCGCGGGCGATGGCCGTGAGGGCTTTTTCGATGCCGCGATGCTCTCTCGCGTTGAGCACGCCGATTTTTTTCAACATGGCGGCGTGGGCCAGCGAGCCGAGGATGTCATGCTCCCAAAGCCTCCAATCGAAGGAAACCGACTGGGTGAACAGGGCGGCGCTGGCATTGACCTCGCCGCCGAACCGCCCGCTGCGTGAAACTGGAACACGGGCTTTCATGTCTCGCCTTCAAGTGTGCGCACGCCGCGCCGGAATGTCACGCCTCAAAAAATGCAGAATTCAAAATGCAGAATGCAGAATGAATCACTGGCCGGGGATTTCATGAAAGGCGGCACGATCAGACTCTTGGGGAGCGCGACCGTCCCGGTTGCCGCGTTCGGCGTCCCGCCGAACGCTCCTCCTTGTCCGGAAAGGAAATAGTTGTCCGCACCGCGGAAGATCGTTTATTGTTCGCATCAAGCATGAGCTTTTACGACAAACTGAAATTCAACGCGGACGGCCTGATTCCGGCCATCATCCAGGACCAGGCCAACGGCCGCGTCTTGATGATGGCGTGGATGAATCGCGCCTCCCTGGAAACCACCATCGCCACCGGCAAAACCCATTTCTGGAGCCGCTCACGCCAAAAATTCTGGATGAAAGGCGAGAGCAGCGGCCACACCCAGGCCGTCAAAGACATCGCCTTTGATTGCGACGGCGACACCCTGTTGATCCAGGTGGAGCAGATTGGCGCGGCCTGCCACGAGGGCTATCGCTCCTGCTTCTTCCGCTCGGCCGGCCCCGGCGGCGAAGACCGGGTCACCGAACCCCTGCTCAAGCCGCCCGGGGAAATCTACGGCAAGAAATGACCTGGGACGCGCTTAAGTTCGGCAGTTCCCAGTACCTTTGCATGATGGGGTTGCTCTTGTTCGGGCGCGGAGCCGATTTCTTCAGCACCTGGGTGGCCACGCCCAACCTGCTGCTGGAGGGCAATCCGGTGGCCAAAAAGATGGGCTGGAAATTCGGCGGCCTGGTCAATCTGGCCCTCTGCATCGGGCTGGCCTTCTGGCCGGCCACCGCCCTGGCCGCCGTCACCGCCAGCCTGCTGGTGGCGGCGCACAACTTCCATCTCGCCTGGCTGATGCGGTCCATGGGCGAGGAGGCCTACTGCCATTGGTTTCAGCAGCGAATTGCCGAGAGCCGCCTGCCCGTCCACCTCCTCTGCCTCTTCGGCGAATCGGGCGCCATCGCCCTGGTCGGGGCCGGGCTGCTCTGCTGGTGTCCCGAAGATTCCAGGGCTTACGCCATCGGCTGCGGCATTGTCGCCTACGCCTTCATCCTGCTCTTTTACACTTCCCTCTCCTTGTGGCGTCTGCGGCGCCGGGCCGGATAATTCTGAACATCCTCCTCCCGCAACATGTCAACTACTTATCTGAACATTGAACCGGACAAAGACGAATTCTTGAAATTGGCCGCCCTGGGCAACCTCATCCCGGTGACCCGCCGCCTCCTGGCCGATTTCGAAACGCCCCTTTCCGCCTATCAGAAGATTCGCGGCCAGGCCGAGTCGTTTCTTTTTGAATCGGTGGAAGGCGGCGAACGCCTCGGCCGTTACTCCTTTGTCGGCTGCAATCCCCTGGCCGTCATCCGCCAATCCGGCAACCTCGTCGAGGTGATGGAAAACGGCAAGGTGACCGGCCGTTTTACCGTGGAGCCGGCAACTCCCGCGGCCTCCGGTGCGGCCGTCCGGGACGGCCTGGCCGTGGTCGAGCAGGTGATGCGGCGCTATCAGGCCGTCTCCCGGCCCGGCCTGCCGCGCTTCACCGGCGGCGCCATCGGCTTCATCGCTTACGAATTTATCCACGACATCGAACCGGTTGTCCCGCGCCCGCCCCGGGACGATTTGCGCACGCCCGTCCTCTACTTTCTCATCGCCGACCAGCTTCTGGTTTTCGACCGCGTGGCCCAAACCATTACCATCCTGGTCAATGCCTTGCTCGACGGCAAGGACAGCCCGGAGGAGGCCTACGAAGACGCGGTTGGTGAAATTGACCGCCTGGTGGCACTGCTCGAACAGCCGTCCCACCACGCTCCCGTGGATGTTCCGCGCGAGGTCCCGCAATTGCCCTTCGTCTCCAACGTCCCCAAGGAGGTGTTCTTGAGCAATGTTGCGCGCGCGCAACAATACATCCGGGCCGGCGACATTATTCAGGTCGTCGGCTCGCAGCGCTTTTCCACCCCGGTCCACGCCACGCCGCTGGACATATATCGCGCCACCCGCTCCATCAACCCCTCGCCTTATATGTTCTTGCTGGAACTGAACGGCTTCTCCCTGGTGGGCGCTTCTCCCGAAACCCATGTCCGCTGCGAAGATGGCCGCGTCGAAATCCGGCCCATCGCCGGCACCCGCCCCCGCGGCAGAACCGACGAGGAGGACGCCGCCCTGGCCAAGGAACTCCTTGCCGATCCCAAGGAACGCGCCGAGCACGTCATGCTGGTGGACCTGGCCCGCAACGACCTGGGCCGCGTCTGCCAATTCGGCAGCGTCACGGTCAAGGACCTGATGATCCTGGAACGCTACAGCCACGTCATGCACATCGTCTCCCAAGTCGAGGGAGTTCTTTCCGGCGGACGTACCCCTTACGATTTAATGCGCGCCACCTTTCCCGCCGGCACCCTGACCGGCGCGCCCAAAATCCGCGCCATGCAGATCATCGCCGAATTGGAGCAATCCGCCCGCGGACCCTACGGCGGCTGCGTCGGCTATTTCTCCTTCAGCGGCAACCTGGATTGCTGCATCACCATCCGCACCGCGCTGCTCAAGGACGGCCAGGCCCACGTGCAGGCCGGCGGCGGCTGGGTCAACGACTCCACGCCCGAGGCCGAATTTCAAGAGACAGTCAACAAAGCCCAAGCCATGCTCAAAGCCGTGGCCATGGCCGAAAATTTTTTGCCAGTCGGAGCGCAGGCGGATTAAAGGCAAGGTCCGCACGCCGAAGGTGATAGGATTATGAAACCGGAGCTTTCCAAGCACGTTCAGGAGGAAATGCAACGGCGCGGCATCCCGCTGGCGGTGGTGGAATCAGTGCTGGCGGCGCCCGCGCAGAAGATGCGTGAACATGGCGATGTGGTATGTTATCAGTCGAAAGTCGAGATCAACGGCAAGCCGTATCTGGTCCGGGTGATGGTGAACGAAACGACGGCGAAAGTGGTGACGGTTTATCGGACCAGCAAAATCAACAAATACTGGAAAACATGAAAGTGACCTACGATTCCGAAGTGGACGTGCTGCGGATTCTGTTCCGCGACGCGCCAGTGGAAGAGAGCGATGAGGACAAGCCTGGTGTCATTCTCGATTACGACAAGGACGGGAATGTGGTCGGGCTGGAAGTGCTCAACGCCTCGCAGCGCGTGGAGAACCCGCGCGGCGTGGATTACGCCGTGACGGCGTGAGGCCGCGTGCCCGCAAATCCAATGTCAACTAAACCCCAAGATCACTGACCAAGGCCGTGGCCATGGCCGAGAGTTTTCCGCCAGGCTGAGGGAAGGTGGAATAAGAATAAGAAAGGAATTATGCGCGCATTTCCGAAATTGATCGTCGTCGCCGCCGCCGGTTTCTTGTTGACCGGTTGCGCCCATTACATTACTCCCAGCGGACGGGCGGATTTTACCGCCATGACCAGCCCGGCCATCCGGGAGAGCTTCGCCGCCAAGCCGACCGCCCAATTTCCGGTCGGGATCGCCGCCATCCGCGTGCAGGCGCCGTACTACCACAGTTATTATACGGACCAGGAGGGCGGCGTCTTTAACGGGCAGAATTTTTCCGTCATCGTCGTCAAGGAAGCGGAGGACGACACCGATATCAAGCGCCTGGAAAGTTTGCCCGACGTGAGCGGAATCATCAGCATCAGCCGGCTTCTGCTCCCGCCGCATCTGCGGTCCGAACAGGACCTGCGCGAGGCGGCGGCGCGGCTGAAGGCGGAGATGGTGCTCCTCTACACATTTGACACTACCTTCCACGACAACGATGCCGCCCCCGCCCTGAGCCTCGTCACCCTGGGCCTTTCGCCGACCCGGCACATCTCCGTCCACGTCACCGCCTCCGCCCTGGTGCTGGACACGCGGACCGGCTTCGTCTACGCGGCCTTCGAAGCCAGCGAAAAACGGACTCCTTACAGCACCTCCTGGGGTTCGCGAGAAGCAGCCGACCGCGCCCGCCGCGACGCCGAGAAGTCCGCCTTCAAGGCCCTGGTCGGAGAATTCGAGAAAAACTGGCCGCGCATCGTCGAACGCGCCAAGAAGGGGGCCTGAGCCGGGCCGTGGCGACGGCCGGGAATTTTTCGTCAGACGGAGAAGAGGCGGATTAAAAGCAATGTCACGGCGAGCGCAGCCGGTAGAAGCGGACGGGATTATTCGTCCACTGCGCATCGCTGAAATACGCTGTGCCGCCGGCCAGCGCGTTGGTTGACACCGGAGACCAGAGGGAATCGGCCAGATTCGTGGAGACTTCCACCCATACGGAGCTATTGGTCGCCCAGGAGATGGCGAATCCGAATCGGTTGGTGTGCAGGCCAAAATTGGGTTCGAAATCCAGGATCGTCGGATTCGGCAGGAACCAGGGCACGGCCGGCCGGGTGGCGAACGGGGAACTCCAGCCGGTGGTGCCGGGCAAATAATAGACCGTGAGACTGTCAAACGAGAATACACCTGTGCCCACGGCAGGAGCGTTGCCGGCTAAATAAACCCCGGTCAGGGCCGAACATCCGTCGAAGGCATAATTTCCAATGTTGGTGACGCTGCTGGGAATTGTCTCGTTGGTCAGGTTCGCGCAGGAAAAGAAGGCATAATTTCCGATGCCGGCCAGACCCGCCGGCAGGGTGACGTGAGCGATGCTGGCGCAGTCGTCGAACGCGAAATCCGCGATGGTTTTGACGCCGGCGGGAATCGCGTAACTGGTTTGCGCCGAGCCAACCGGATATTCCACCAGGGTGGACAGGTTCCTGGTGAACAAGACTCCATTCAGGCTGCTGTAAAACGCATTTTGCGGGTCCACATTTATGGCCGCGAGGCTGGTGCATTCATAGAAAGGGGCCAATCCGACGCTGGCGACGCTGGCGGGAAGTGTCACGCTGGTCAGGCCGGAGTATTCAAACGCATAATCCCCGATGCTCGTGAGGCCGTTGCTGATGATGAGACTGGTCAGGCTGGAGCAGCCATCGAAGGCCTCATAACCAATGTTGGTGACGCTGCCGGGAATCGTGAGGCTGGTCACGGCCAGACCGGCGAGCGCGCTGGTCCCGATGCTGGTGACGCCGTTGCTAATGATGAGGCTGGTTAGGCTCGCCCCGAACCCGAGCCCATTCGTGCCGATGCCGGTCACCTTGCCGGCAAAGACGATGGCGCTGGCCAAAACCGGGCAGTCTATAAAAGGCTGGAGGCCGACGTTGCAGCAGGGAAGGGTGACACTGGCCAGCTTGGGGCAGTAACCGAACGCACTGTCCCCGAGGTTCGTGATACTGCCCGGAAGGACGAGGTGGACCAGGTTGCTGCAGGCCGCGAACGAATCAATGCCGATGCTGCTCACGCCGTTGCTGATAGTCAGGCTCGCCAGTTTGCTGCAGTTATCAAACGCGTAATCCCCGATGCTGCTGCCTTTGCCGGCAATGGTGGCGCTGCCCAGGTTGGTGCATTCATAGAAGGCGTCTTCTCCTATATTGGTGACGGTGCCGGGAATGGCAACGCTGGCGAGGCTGGTGCAATAAACGAACGCCGCGGGGCCGATGCTGCTGACGCCATTGGTCAGGGTGAGATTGGTCAAAGCATAGCAGTAACTAAAGGTCTGATTTCCGATGCTGGTGACGCTGCCGGGAATTTTGACGCTGTTCAGGTTGGTGCAGTTGTCGAAGGCGTAATCCCCAATGTTGGCGAGGACGTTGTCCAGCGTCACGTTGGTCAAGCCGTAACAGTAATCGAACGCGCTGACTCCGATGGTCGTGACCATCTCAGGGATGATGTATTTTCCGCCGAGGCCGATTGGATATTGGATCAGGGTGGCATGGCTCTTGTCGAACAAAACGCCGTCAATGCTGCTAAAAAACGGATTCTGCACTGCCACTGTGATCGCTTTCAGGCCGGGGCAATAGTAGAACGCATCCGTCGCGAGGCTGCTGGCATTGGTGCCGATCGTGAGATTGGTGAGACTGGCGCAATCGTAAAACGCATACGCCCCGATGTTGGTCACACTGTCAGGAATGGCGAGGTTGGTCAGGGCCTTGCAGAGTGAAAAAGCATAGTCCCCGATGCTGCTGACGCCGTCGCTGATGGTGAGGCTGGCGAGATTGGAACAGGAATTGAATGCGTTTGCCCCAATGTTGTTGCCGTTGCCGGCAATGGCGGCGCTGGCCAGCGAGGAGCAGCGATCAAAGGCATACTGTCCGAGCGCGGCGACATTGGTGGGAATCGAGATGCTGCTCAGGTTGGTGCAGCCTTGGAATGTAAACTGCCCGATGTTGGTGATGCTGTTGGGGAGGATGACAGCAGTCAACGTGGTGGCTCCCTGAAACGCATAATCCCCGATATTGACGACCTTATAGCCATTGGTAGTGCTGGGAATTGTCACCACCGTGGGGTTGCCACTGTAGCTCGTGATGGTGATGGCTCCGTTGTTGGTCGTGAAAACAAGCTGGGCTTGCAGAACGGCGGGCCATCCCGGCAGCATCACGCCCAGCCGGCAGATGGCGAACAATTTGCCTTTGGCTTTCATCAATGATTCTGCATCGGATTTGCCTGGCATTTCAGCGATCAGGCCGACAAAACCCTTTCCCCGGGTTTCTCATTTGCTTTCTAGCTTGCGACCAGCGTAGGCCTTTTATTATTTACTTCCTGCTCTATAAATTTTCAAGTCATTTTTCCAGGCAATCCCCAATCATTAGCGACTTCACGGGGAGCGCGGTCGTCTCGACCGCCGCCGTCGGCGTCCCGCCGACGGCATCTTCCGTCACAAACTGACACACCCTTTCGGTGAGCCCTCAAGCATGTCGCTAATGATTTAGGGGCAACGGAGCGCACCCCAATCGTTGCCGACTTCTTGGGGAGCGCGACGACCATCAACCTGTCGCTGGCCTGTCGGTTTCGTCGCGAAGGATGTTTGGGCGCGACACAGGCCATTTGCCCTAAGTTAGCGCGGGGAAACCCTCAAGGTCCCTGGCTGGCCGGCCACGGAAATGAGGATGATTGCGGAACGCGGCACTTGACCTGATTGAAATTAGATGCTAATTTGAGATAGTGAAGATGGGAATTGGCCATAGGAGCCGGTTGACCGGCGCAAGGACGCCGCGGACCGGCGTTTCCCCCCGCGCCGGCCGCGCCCAGGTAGCCCGTAAAAAAGGCCCGGCGACGGCATGCGGCCTGCAACAAATGGATGGAGATGTAGGCCGCGTGCCCAGCCGCGTACCCTCACGCGGCGGGATTGGAGGCTTTTGAATAACAGGCTGTTGGCCGCGCGATGCTTGGCACACCCAACGCCCCGTCTGAGTATCACGACAAAACCCCATCAAATAATATGGTTCACTATTCACGCATGAGGCACGTAGGCACAGTCAATATGCCCTGCGCCAATCCCCAGCCGGCTGCGTATCTATTGAGCGCGGACTCGCCGGGTTTGCGTAGCGAAGGTTTCCAAACCTGCTGTATCGCCGGCTTCCCAGTCGGCTCCCCGGCATTGTGGCCGGCGGGTTTGGAAACCCGCGACATGGCAGGCTTGGCAGTCTGCGCTACGCTAAACTGCTACCCGGCTCCAACTAGCCCAGGCCGCGCGGGCGGAACCCGCGAAAAACCCCTCAAAATCCCCTTTCGGAACCTTCACCAATGAAGGTCAATCAAGGTCAATGAAGGTAAATGAAGGTGAATGAAGGTAAAAAAAAAAAATAAAAAAATGGTGAAAAAATACACACATCCAATCTCCCGATCCCACCGGGATTATTCAATTCGTCTTGGTTGCGGCTCCGTCGCATTGTGGAAATCCGCCCCAGCCTGGTGTAATCTCGCGCGGTGATATGAAAACTCTGACTGCCGAACCTTCCTCCGTGGAACAAAAACCGCAGGCCGCCCCCGCCGTTTCGCGCGGCCCGGTGGTGGCGAAAAAGAAGTCTTTTTTGAAATTGGCCGGCGAAATCCTCGACCACGGCGGGCCGGGCTTCCTTCAGTTCGCCATCACCAACATCTGCAACGCGCAATGCGATTTTTGCGGGTTTGCCCGCGACAAATTTGACCCCCGCCAGCGCCACAGCGTCACCCTGGACCAAGCCCGCAACGTCATTGATATTTGCGTCGCCAACCACATTGGATACCTCCTCTTTGTCGGCGGCGAACCGCTCGTTCACAAGGACCTCCCCGCCATGATCCGCTACGCCGCCGAACGCGGCCTCCGCCCGATGCTCTGCACCAACGGCTCGCTTTGGACCGAGGAGAACATGCGGGACCTGGCCCAACAGGGATTGTGCAGCGTCATCATGTCCATTGACACCCACGACGCCCGGCGTCACGAGGCCAACCGCGGCCTGCCGGACGTCTGCCGCAAAATCCGGCGCGCCAACCAGGTCTTCACCGCTTTGGGCGTGCAAACCACCGCCAGCGTCACCGCCAGCCGGCTGATCGAGGATTATGGGAAGCTCCCGGATTTTCTGCGCGCCCTCGGCTTCTCCAACTGCACCTTCAGCTACCCGTTGACCCATCTGGCCTCCAGCTATCTGAGCTTCCGCGATTCCGCCCTGGTCACGTACCAGACGGAGGAATTGATCCGGGTGTTTGAAAAAATCAAGACCCTCAAGCGCCGCGGCGATTTCATGGTCGTCAACCCGGAAGAATCGCTCAACGACATGCAGCGCCATCTGCGGCGGGAGCCGGAACAATTCGGCTGCCTGGCCGGCCACAAGTATTTCTATCTGGATTGGAACCTCCAGCTTTACCGCTGCCACGCCTGGGACAAGCCGATGTGCCATATCTACGAATTCGACCGGACCCGGCTGATCCGGGACGGCTGCACGCGCTGTATGATTGACTGTTATCGCGACCCCAGCGTCCTGCACTTTGTGGCCATCAGCGCCATGGATGCGTGGCAGAATCTCAAAAAAGGCAGGGTCCTGGCCGCCGCCAAGAACGTCCTCGACCGCCGCAATCTGACCTCTCTCCGCGCCGTCTGGAAAGACCTGCAATGGGTTGGAAAAGTGTGAGCCTCCCCGTTTTCGGAGGTCACGGACCGCCGCCACAAGGAGAGGACCATTTGCGGCCCACTGAGAAGCCCGCGACTGCTCATGCTGGACAGCCAACCCCAAGACCCAGGACTGCCGGCGGCTTTTCCCTCTCCCATCGGATGGGAGGGCCGGGGCGAGAGCTCATGGTCCGGTGGATGCGGCTGCACTGCCGGAAGGGCCGGGCGACGCGGCCAGAGGCAGGGAAATGCGCACCAAGCCCGGCTGCCCGTTGCGCGGCGGCGGGATTTCCAACCGGCCGCGGTGCGTCTGAATGATCTTATTGGTGACAGCCAGCCCCAGGCCCAAACCGACGTTGCGCGTGGTGAAAAACGGCCGCGAGGCCTTGTCCGCCGCCTCCGCGCTGAATCCCGCCCCGCTGTCCTCCACCTCGATGCGCGCCCAGCGCAGGCCCACGGCGTCGGTTTCGGAACGCGAACGCACCCGCACCTGGCACGATTGGGTATTGGCCTGGAGCGCGTTCAAAATGATTTCCGCAAACGCATGTTGCAGGCCCGCCCGGTCGCACGCCAGGGTCAGCGTCTCGTCGGACTCGAAATGCAGCAGCACCGTGCTGGCCGGATGATAGGAACGCGCCTCGCGAAAGGCCTCCTCGATCAATTGCTTGACCAGCACCGGTTCCACCAGCTCCACCCGGTCCCGCGCCAGGTAACGCATCTGGCTGACCAGCCGCGAAACCCGTTTGACCCCTTCCTGCAAGGCGTCGGCCAGGGACTGCTGGAAATCCGGATCGTCAATCCGTTCCTTCAACAGTTGCTGGTGGGTGGAAATCGGCAGCACGGCGTTGCCGATTTCATGCGCCAGCCGCTCCGCCATCTCCTGCACCAGACGCAAATTGGCCGTCTCCACCTCCAACTGCCGCAACCGGTCCGACTGGCTGCAATCCTCAATGGTCAGCAGCACCGCGTTGGGCATGGCCGACTGCCGTTTTCGGAACGGCGTCGCCGTGATCAGACAATGCTTCTCCGGCCGGCCGGGAGGCTGGTAGCGGTAGGCCGGCATCGCCGCCCCGGTCTTCAGCACTTCAAAGACCCGGCTGCCGATGGCCTGCGGCAGATCGCTGAATTCCAACACCCCGGGCGCCCGCCCCGCCCGCGGGAAGCAGCTCCGCGCCATCTCGTTGGCATGCAGCACCGTCAAGTCCCTCCCCACCACCACGCAACCGCTGCTGAATTGATGCAGAATGTCCGACATCATGTCGTGGTCCGACGCAATCTGGTCATGCAACCAGATATTCTTGACAGATTGCCCAAGCTGTTCCAGCAGGTGAAAGAGCAACTGCAACTCCTCCTTGCTCAGGCTCTCTCCGGTGACGTGCCCGTCAAACACCGCCACCCCCACCAGCGATTCCCGGTCCAGCACCGGGATCGCCACCTGCGCGCTCAACAAGTCGAACTCCTTGCGCATCTGCGTGTCCCGCTCCGCCTCCGGGCTGTCGCAGCGCAGGATGCGCCCGTGCCGGAACAGGTGTCCGCCGATGCCCGATTCCAGCGTCAATTCAAAATGTTCCAGCAAACCCGGCGCCAGCCCGATGGCGCAGGCCGAATGCAGGCGCCGCGCCCCCACCGGCTCCGGCGTGTCCGCCAGCGACCCCGCCGGCTGCCGCAGGAAAATCGCCGCCCGGTTGACCCCCACGATCTTGCGCAGCGATATTAAAAACTCCTTCAGCAGCGATTCCGCGTTCAGATCGTGCAGCAAAATCGCGGAATAATTGCGCAATAACTCCAGCGTCGGCGACGGAATCTGGCTCGCCTCGGCGGGCCGGGCCTCGGCCCGATACGGCATTTCCGCCACGGGTTGTCGCGAGGTCACTCGCTCCGCCAGCAACCGTCCCAGCACGGCGTTGAGCACCGCCGACCGCACCGGCTTGACCAGAACCTGGCTGGCTCCCAAAATGTAGGCCTCTTCCTCCCACTCCTGGCCCGGCGCTGCGGCGTAAAGGATCAGCGGACATCGCGGCAGTATCCGGCGCAGGCGTTTGATGGTCCGGATCGGCTGGACCGTCGTCAAATCCACCTCGCAAATGCAGGCGTCAATGGAACCGGCGGACAGCCGCATTTCATCCTCGCTCAATTCCGCCTGCTGGATCAACTGGTAGAGGCCTGGATCCAGCGCCGCGCGCAGGGCCGCGGCCAGTTCGGATTGCGGGGCGATGACCAGAATGGTGTTCATGCCGGTATCGCCTCCCCGTTGGGATCTACCGCCGCCCGCAACCGGCTCTGGGCCGCTTGCAGCTTGCTCGGCAAATCCACCTGCACCGTCGTCCCCGCCTTTTGCTTGCTCGTGATATTCAGCGTGCCCCCGTGCAAATGCGCAATTTTTCGCGCGATGGCCAGGCCCAGTCCAAACCCGCGCTTGCCGTCCCCGGTGTTCTTGGTGGTGAAATACGGCGTGAAGACCCGCTGCAGGTTCTCCGCGCTGATCCCTTCCCCGTGGTCCACAATCTTGATCCGGTGCCACTCCCGGTTCAACTCCGTCTTGGGCAGCGTGGCCAGTTGAACCTCAATCCGGCTCCCGGCCTGCGAGGCGTCCACCGCGTTGGACAGCAGGTTGCAGATCAACCGCTTGACCAGCACCGCGTCCATTTCCAACCTCACCTCCGCGCTCTCGTCGAAATGGATTTCCACCCCCTTGGCCTCCGCCGCCGGCTGCGTCAGCGCCATTGCGTCCCGCACCGTGTCGTTGAGCAGGCCCGGCCTCCCCTGCATCTGCGAGGCCCGCGAAAAAAACAGCGCCTCGTTGACGTAGGCCCGCACCGTCTCCAGGTTCCGCAGGCCCACCGGCAGCAGTTCGTTGATCGTGGCCTGGTTGAGGGACGATTCCCTCAGCAATTGCAACAGCGTTTGCACCGGCGTCAACAAATTATTCAAATCGTGGGCCAGGCCCCGCGACATCCGCCCCAGCAAATCCTGCTCATGCACCACCTGCAACTGGTGCCGCAGCCGGATCTGGTTGAGCAAAAACCCCAGGCTGGAGGACAGCTCGGTCATCAGGCGCAGGTCGTGCGGCGTGTACAGGTCCCCGCTCGCCTTGGTCCCCAGCAGCATGAACCCCACCAAATCACTCCCCGAGAAAAACGGAAAGCAAAACTCCGGCTCGAACACCCTCAACTGCTGCCGCGCCTCCCGCACCAGCTTCGTTTCATTCTCCGTTTCATACAGCGGATTGCACGACAGATACTTCGCCCGCGTTTGCTGGAAATACCGGAATATCGGCGACTCGATCTGCCAGTCCGACAGCGCCATGTCCGCCTGCGCCGGCAGGGAGTGCAGCAGCACAAATCCACGGCTCGCCTCGTCCATCAGGATGATCTGATAACTGCGCACCCGGACGGTGATGGCCAGCAGGTCGTGCAACTCTTGCAGCGCCAGTTCCGGATCCGGCAGCGAGCGGATGGTTTCAATCACGCTGGTCACCCGCGCGTGATACTCGAACCGGTCCCCCAGGATTTTCCGCTCCAGCTTGTCCGTCCCCTTGCCGAAGAACTGCGGGAAAAGCAGCGAGGCCACCAGCGCGCTGGCCAGCAGCACCAACATGGCCGCCGCAAACGACGTTTGCGTAAAACTCCCCGCCGGCGCAAAATGGACCATCACCAGCAGCAGGCAAAACCCCGTCAGGAACATGAAGGCCAGCCGCACAAACTGCGCCGCAAACCGGCTCAATGTCACATGAATGTCCAGCAGCCGGTGTTGCAGCACGCTGTAGCTGATGATCATGACGTAAAACAGCGCCGCCAAACTCCCCACCGGCACGAACTTGATGTGGGTTCCCGGATAATAGTCGTACCCCAGGATCGGCAGCAGATCATTCGACCCGAATATCCACAATCCCATGATGGCCACCAGCAGCGCCCGCAGCCGGGTCCGGTGCGTCGGCGGGGCCGTCTTCTGACCCCGATACACCATCACCATCAACGCGCCCGTCACCGCTGTGTAAAAAGGACCAAACCACTTGAAGGCCGGGCCTGCCACCGCCCAATATCCCGTTTTGTCTATCCATCTGACTCCGACGATAAACCAGTCCGGAATAAGCGTCGCCGCGAAGGCGGCGTGCATCACATACAAGACCGGCATCCACCACTTCAGCCGCACTCCCAAAATGATCGCACACAAGTGGAACATCGTCACCGGCAGGAAAATCACCCCCACCTGCAGGATTTTCGCCCAGACCAGCGCCTGCGCCGGATCCAGCCGCGGATCCGTCCGGCTGAGTTCAAACACCGCCAGGTTCCACAACGTCACCGACAACCCCCAAAGCACGTACACCCGGTGCAGCCGCGAGCGAAAATCCCGGCCCAGCACCAGCAACGTCAGCGCCACATTCAGCAACGCCGCCGTCAGCGCCGTCATCTTTATGACATTTACCAATTCCACAACAAAGTTTCAGATTCTTTTCAACACCAGACAAGCATAACGCCCGCCAAAACCGGCATTGAGATTCACCGCCGCCCGCACCGGATAGGCCCGCGCCTCCTTCGGCACGTAGTCCAGGTCGCATCCCTCCTCCGGCTCCTCCAGGTTGATCGTCGGGCAGATTTCCTGGTGCCAGATCGTCAGCGCGCAGATCACCGTCTCAATGGCCCCGGACGACCCCATCATGTGCCCCGTCACCGGCTTGGTCGCGCTGACCGCCAAACGCCGGGCATGTTCCTTGAACACCCGCTTGATCGCCTTGGTTTCTATCGGGTCGTTCAACGGCGTCGCCGAGCCGTGCGCATTGATGTAGTCCACTTCCGTCGGATGCAGCCGCGCCCGCCGCAACGCCTTCTCCAACGCCAGTCCGTAGCCCAGTCCCTCCGGGTGCGGATCCGTCGCGTGGTAGGCGTCGCAACTCCGCCCGTTCCCGGCAAATTCCGCGTAGATCCGCGCCCCGCGCCCCGCCGCCCGCGACAGTTCCTCCAAGACCACAAACGCCGCCCCTTCTCCCAGCACAAATCCGTCCCGCGCTTTGTCAAACGGGCTCATCGCCGCCGCCGGTTCGCCTTCCTTTTCCGACATGGCCCGCAGCCGGCAAAAGCCGATGTGCATCATCTCCACCATTTCCTCCGATCCCCCGGCCACTATCACGTCCGCCTCGTCCTCCCGGATCATCTGCGCCGCGTAACCAATCGCGTCGTTGCCCGACGCGCAACCCGAACAATAGGTGATCGCCTGGCCCCGGATTCCCAACTGCAACCCGATGGTGCTGCTCCCCTCCCCGCAATAGCACGCCACCACATTGTGCGGATGCAGCGCCCGGTAATTGTCCTTGCCCCGGACAAACGTGTCCCTCAACCGGATCATGCTCTCCGATCCGCTCACCGTCGTTCCTTCCACCACCCCCGTCCTGTCCGGATCCAGGCTCCCCAGCCCAATTCCCGAGTCCTTCAGCGCCAGCGTCGCCGCCGCCAGGCCATACTGCACGGTCAAAGTGAAGCGCCCCAGTTTCTTCTCCTTCAGATAATTGGCCAGATCGAACCCTTTGACCTCGGCCCCAATCTTGACAGGCAGATTGCTTGTGTCGAACCGGCTGATTTTGGCCGCCCCGCTCACCCCGCCCCGCGCGTTTTCCCAAAAATGATCCAAATCCAATCCACAGGGACAGATCACTCCCATCCCCGTTATCACCACCCGGCGTTGTGTGCTATCAAGACTCATTCACTTTTTACGGCTAATCATCCTAATGCCACGATACTGGTTTATTCCGGCTTTGCTGGCTGTCTTTTGGCAATCCCTTTTCCTTATTTGTCCTAGACTGCGCCCGGCGCGCCGGGATCAGCATGGAATTCTAGCAAACCGGGGCCAACAATCAATCATTTATTCACATTTTATTGACAACTTATTGACAGTTCGGCCCTTTCGCGCCGGGGGCATTTCATATCCCGGTAATCTTTTCCCAATTCTTAATCTTAATCCTAATCTTACTCTTAATCGTCAATCTCAGAAGCAGGATTGAGATTATGATTACGATTACGATTATAATTAAGAGCCAAGAAAATCGCCGCGCCCGCCGCTCAGTGCCGCTGCATCTCTTCCATTTCTCCCTGCACGAAGCTGCGCAGCCATCCCGCTGTGGTGGGAGAAATCCCGCTCTGGCGCAAATCCACCGAAAAGGCCGTCAGCCATTTCTCCTCCGCCGCCCGATAATGCAGGCTCCCCGTGACACGCTTTTCCAGGTCGTCCATGTGTCCGGCCCCGTAAAACACCGCGATGGAGCCGCCGGGTGGAATCTTCCTCAGTTCCGCGCGCAGGTCCCCCAGCAGATGCTCGTCGCGCGCCTCGATCAGGACCTGGATCAGCCGTTTCCAATCCGGCGGCAACCCTTGAATATCCGTCAAGTCGCCCTTCAACTGTCCCACCGCTTCGATCATCGTCAGCTTCGCCATTCCCCGCAACTCGGGGCTGCTGCCGACGACCTCCAGGCCCGCCTTGAACAACGAGCCGAGAAAGGAACTGCCGTCCATGATTTTCAGCAGAACTTCAAAGGAAACATTCGCCTTCCCTTCCTCGCCGGGCGCGGACGGCCGGAGTCCCCCGGCCATGATCCGCTGAATTTCGCTGATCGAAAGATCGCTGTTCAGAAAATTCGTCCGGTCGTAGTCAATCGCCTCCAGTTGAAAAACCAGCCCCAGGCAGCGCGCCAGCGCGGACTGCATCGAATAATCCCCGTTCGTGCCGGCGGACGGTTGCGGCGGCGGCCGGTGAGCGCCCCCGCCCTCATGGGCGCCCGCCCCCGTCCCATCGTCAACATGACGCGGATGGGCCGAGGCATTGATCCCCTCGTAAAGCACCACCGTTTGGGCGTCGAGAAACTCTTGCAGCGCGTGGTAATACTCCGGTTCCCCCACATGCATCACCCCGGCCAGCCAGATGGCCGGGCCGCCGTCTTGCGCCGGCACAAACTTGCGCAAGACGATTTGCAGTTGCACCGTATTGCTGTCGGGCGTGGCAATGCGCGTATAAACCTGCGGCGCCGGGACGTCGGCGGCGCGGCAGACATTGGGGCATTCCGCCCGCGCCAGCAGCAGCGCGCCAACTATTAAGAGAACCGGTTTGCGCATCGCCAGAGCATAACCTCCCCTCCCCTCCCCATCAAGCCAATCCAGTTTCGCGGCAGGGCGCCTGTCCACCGTAGGCCCCGCGAAGGCGGAAGACTCCGTCGAGACCTGACTTTTTCCGTGGAAATCGAGTCAAGGGAAGTCGGCGGCAAATTCCCAATTCTGCATTCTTCATTCTGCATTTTGCCTTCTGCCCTCTGCCTTTCCTCTGGCGCGTCTGGCCCGTTTGCGTCATGCTGGGCCGGTTTTTCCTCTTATGAATAGTGAGAGTCAAGTGAAGTTGTCGCTGTTTTCCTGGCGGCCTCCCCGCCGGCCCTTCCTCTGGGCCTTGAGCCTCGTCCTGGCTGTGGGCGCCGGCGTTCTTTATGACCGCTGGGCCATCATGGCCGGCTTGCCCCGCGGCGCCGAACGCGACTTCCAGCTCATGGCCCAGGCCTGGAACATCATCCATCAGGATTACGTGGACCGCGACGCCTTGAAATCCTCCGTCCTCATCCACGCCGCCATCGAAGGCATGACCGATTCCCTCGGCGACTCCGGCCACACCGTCTTTCTCAATCCCGAAATGCGCCACCACGCCACGGCTGCCATGCGCTCCCACTTCACCGGCATCGGTGTCGAAATCAAAATCCAGGAGCGCCGCGCCGTCATCGTCGCCGCCCTGGATGGCTCCCCGGCGGTGCGCGCCGGAGTCCGCGCGGGCGACATCATTCTGGAGGTGGACGGCCGCCCCGTCGCCGGCCTGCCCTTCAGTCAACTGGACGACCTGATCACCGGTCCGGCCGGCGCGTCCGTCAAGCTGGGCGTTCTCGACCCCTCCGACGGACGCCGCAAGGAATTCAACATCATCCGCGCCTCCATCAAAGTCCCTAACGTCACCTGGCACGCCTTGCCCGGCGGCCAGGTCGCCCATCTGCGCGTCGCCCTCTTTACCGACGGGGTGGGCCGGGATTTCCGCGCCGCGTTGCGGCAAATCCAGCAACAGGGCTTGAACAACGTCATCCTCGATTTGCGCAACAATCCCGGAGGCGTCGTCTCCGAGGCGGTCGCCGTCGCCAGCGAATTCCTTCCGGGCGGCAACGTCTATCTTTCCAAAAACGCCGCCGGCCAGATCACCCCCGAACCGGTCAAGCCGGGCGGTGTCGCCACCAACATGACCCTTGTTGTCCTGATCAACGGCGGCTCCGCCAGCGCCTCCGAAATCGTCGCCGGCGCCCTGCGCGACGCCCGCCGTGCCGTCCTGGTGGGCCAGACCACTTTCGGCACCGGCACCGTCCTGGAACAATACCAGTTGTTCGACGGCTCGGCCCTCATGCTCGCCGTCGGCGAATGGCTCACTCCCGGCGGCCGCTCCTTCTGGCACCGGGGCCTCGTCCCCGACGCCGAGGTCGCCCTGCCCGCCAACACCCTCCCCCTCCTCCCCGACATGGAAACCAACCTCACCTCCGCCGCCCTCCAGGCCTGTAGCGACCAGCAACTCCTCCGCGCCCTCTCCCTCCTCGGCGATCCAGTGGTCAAGTAATCCTTTTTCCTCTGTCGGCAGGACGAGGCTCCGACGAGGCGTCGCTCAATTGCGGATTGCGGATTGCGGATTGCGGATTGTTCCGGCTTTTGCACTCTTCCAGTTTCTGCCTTCTGCCTTCTGCCTTCTGCCTTCTGCCTTCTGCATTCTGCATTCTGCATTCTGCATTTACTTCCCCCTCCTCCCAACCTTGCTAACTTGTAATGTTCGGGAAAGTCTGCCGTCACGTCCCCGTGGCAGCTTGTTCACGTCAACCGGATGCCGGTTCACATGAACATTTAACAATCGAAAATTATTATGAAAACTCGAACCTCCAGAATTCTCGCTGCCTTTCTTTCCGGCGCCCTGCTGATTGCGGGCGGGACGCTTTACCTCACGGCCCGGGCCAGTGAGCAACCGGCCGTCAAGGCCAAATCCATGGGCTTGATCGTGGATGACCACCCGCTGGTCCGCGACGCCAGATCGGGCGTCAGTTACGCCGATGTCGTCAAAAAAGTCATGCCCAGCGTCGTCAAAGTCGAAGTCACCAGCGCCGCCAAGGAAACCACCGTCCAGGTGCCCGGTATGCAGATGGATCCCTTCTTCCGCCAGTTCTTTGGCGTCCCCTTCGGCGGCGGCGGCCTGCAACGCATCTACACTCCCCCCTCTCACGGACTCGGCTCCGGCGTGATCGTCACCAAGGACGGCTACATCCTCACCAACAACCATGTGGTGGACGATGCCGACAAGGTCAAAATCACCCTGCCCGACGGACGCGAATTCACCGCCAAAGTCATCGGCAAGGACAAGGATTCCGATGTCGCCGTCGTCAAGATTGACGCCCACGACCTCCCCGCCATCACCCTGGCCGACAGCTCCAAAATCGAGGTCGGCGACGTTGTCCTTGCCGTCGGCAATCCCTTTGGCCTCTCCCAAACGGTCACCAAGGGCATCGTCAGCGCCAAGGGCCGCGCCGCCATGGAAAACCTCAGATACCAGGACTTCATCCAAACCGATGCCGCCATCAACCCCGGAAATTCCGGCGGGGCCTTGGTGGATACCGATGGCCGCCTTATCGGCGTTAACACCGCCATCTTCAGCCGCAGCGGCGGCAGCGAAGGCATCGGCCTGGCCATCCCCACCGACCTCGCCCGCCAGGTCATGGTCAGCCTCGTCGAGTACGGCAAGGTGACGCGCGGCTACCTCGGCGTCCGTCCCCAGCCGCTGACCCCAACGCTGGCCAAAGAGTTCGATCTGAAGAGCGACAAAGGCGCGCTGGTTGCCGAAGTGGAGCCGAACAGCCCGGCCTCCAAGGCGGGCTTGAAGAACGGCGATGTCATCCTGCAATTCAACGGCAAGCCGGTGGCCGACGACAGTCAACTCCGTCTGGAAGTGGCCGGCGCTGCCCCCGGCGATAAAGTTCCCGTGCGCATCTGGCGCGATGGCGCTGACAAGACCATTGACGTCGTCATCAGGGAAGTGCCCGGCGAGGAGCAACTCGCCAAAGACACCCCCAGTGAGTCGTCCTCAAACGACACTCTCAACGGCGTCGCCGTCACCGACCTGAATCCACAGGCCCGTCAGCAATACTCCGTGCCCAGAAACGTCCAGGGCGCGGTTGTCACCCAGATTGACCCCAGTTCCGCCGCCGCCGACGCCGGGTTGAAGGAAGGCGATGTCATCATGGAAATCAACAAGCATCCCGTCCGGTCCGCCGACGACGCTGTTCGTCTCACGACAAACGTCAAGGACAAGGTTACCCTCCTCCACGTCTGGACCGCCAACGGCAGCCATTACCTGACCGTGGATGAAAGCAAGGCCGGTTGATCCGCCCCTTTCCCAACCCTCTCCCGCGGGAGCGGGAGAGGGTGGCGAAGCCGGGTGAGGGCGCGAGGTTCGCGTTCCATTATCCGCAATCTGCCTTTTCGCGCCTTAGCAAAGTGAAGGAGGAAATCCCGGTCGTGTAAGGTTGGATTGCATCTCCGGGTAGTGTCCTAACTTGAATTATTTTGGAACAAGGCGGCTTTGATCAATGGCACATTCCGCCTTGTCGCTCGTGTATTTTGCACCACAATAAGGACACACTTTAATGCCTATGGTTGGCTTCCCTTCTGTCGCTTTTTTGGGAGTGTCCTTAATTCTATTTTTTCGGTTGCGGAATTTATAACGTAGCAATGCAATAATCAACGCAACCGATACAATCTCGATTTTTGGCAATAGTGGCTTGTTTGGGTCTAAAAAATACCTGAAGTTGCGCCAATGCCAAACAACTGCAAATAAAACAGAAAAGTGAATCACAAATTATCGCCTCCCTCTCACTTTCGCCGCAATCGTGATCTGGCTGGCAATCACCCGGAAACCATACGCCAAAGGCGGTTTCACTCGCAAGCCTGCTCGCAGATCATGCGAATCCGCAATCCGCAATCCGCAATCCGCAATCCGCAATTCCTCGACTCCCATATCTTCTTAGCTTATGCTCGAAAACGTCATGCGCATCCTGGTCGTCGAGGACGACAACAAAATTGCCTCCTTTATTGTTAAAGGACTCAAGCAGGCCGGCTACGCCGTGGACCGCTGCGCCGACGGCGAAGAGGGCCTGCTCTTTGCCCAATCCACCACCTATGACGCCGCCGTCCTGGACATCATGCTGCCCAAGCTCGACGGCCTCAGCCTCGTCCAACGCCTCCGCGCCAAAAAAATCCGCACCCCCGTTATCATCCTCAGCGCCAAGGCCGCCGTGGACGACCGCGTCAAGGGCCTGGAAGCCGGCGCCGACGATTACCTGACCAAGCCCTTCGCCTTCTCCGAGCTTTCCGCCCGCCTCCAGGCTCTCATCCGCCGCGCCTCCCAATCCGCCGAGCCAAGCCGCCTCGCCTCCGGCGATCTGGAACTGGACCTCTTTTCCCGCGAAGTCACCCGCGCCGGCCAAAAAATTGATCTCCAGACCCGCGAATTCGCCCTCCTCGAATACCTCATGCGCCACGCCGGCCGGACGGTCACCAAGACCATGATTTTGGAGCACATCTTCGACTATAGCTTCGATCCCCAAACCAACGTCGTGGATGTCCTCATCCACCGCCTGCGCGCCAAGGTGGACCCCGACAAAACGCGCCTCCAAACCATCCGCGGAGTGGGCTATGTTCTTAAATAATCTCCTCCGCAATTTCACCTTTCGCCTCAGCCTCTGGTACGCCTTCATTTTTGTCCTGAGCACCTCCGTCCTGCTCGCCCTGGTTTATTACCTGGTCAGCAGCGCCTTCCAGCGCAAGGACGAGGAAGTCCTTCTTGCCCAGCTCAAGGCTTATGCCACCGTCTATCAGGCCGGCGGCGCCGACTCCCTGGAGGCCCGGGCCAGGCAGGAAAACAATCCCGCCAACGAAAAATCCTTTTACGTCAGCCTCCGCTCCCCGCAACTCCGCGTCAACATCCAGCTCATTCCCGACGGCTGGGGCGGCCTGGTCATGCAGCCCAATATCGAAAAGGTCCAATTCGAAATCAACCGCCGCCCGAAAAACGCCGAGAAAGATTTCATCCTCGCCGGCGCGAAGATGCCCGACGGCGCCGAGCTTTACGTCGGCCGCATCACCGACAGCCGCCAGGTCCTCTGGCGCCCTTTCCGCCAGACCGCCCTGCCCGTCGGCGTCGCCGTCGCCCTCCTCGGTTTCATTCTGGGCGCTTTCTTTTCCCATCGCGCCCTGCTCCCCGTCCGCCAGATCGTCGCCACCGCCCGCGACATCATCCGCACCGGCAACCTCGACGCCCGCGTCCCCACCCGCCCTTCCCGCGACGAACTGGATGAACTGGCCCGCCTTTTCAACACCATGCTCGACAAAAACCAGGCCCTCATCCGCGCCATGCGCGATTCCATGGACAACGTCGCCCACGACTTGCGCACTCCACTCACCCGCCTGCGCGGTTCCGCCGAGACCGCCCTCCAGCAAACCGCCGATCCCGCCGCCGCCCGCGAGGCCCTGGCCGATTGCGTCGAAGAATCCGAGCGCGTCCTCAGCATGGTCACCACCCTCATGGACATCGCCGAAGCCGAAGCCGGCACCCTCCGCCTCCAGCGCCAGCCCGTGGACCTCTGCCGCCTCCTCCGCGAAGTCATTGACATCTACGAATATGTCGCCGAAGAAAAGAAAATCCGCGTCCTGGCCCAGTTGCCTCCCTCCTGCCAGGCCGGCGTGGACCCCAACCGCGTCCGCCAGGCCTTCGCCAATCTGCTCGACAACGCCCTCAAATACACGCCGGAAGGCGGTTCCGTCACCATCTCCGCCGCGGCCCGCGACGGCCGGGCCGAAGTCCATTTCATTGACACTGGCGCCGGCATCCCGGAAAACGAACAGGACAAAATCTGGGAGCGCCTTTATCGCGGCGACAAAAGCCGTTCCCAGCGCGGTCTGGGCCTGGGCCTGAGCGTCGTCAAGGCCGTCATCGAAGCCCACGGCGGCCAGGCCACAGTCAACAGCACCGTCGGCCGCGGCTCCGATTTCACCGTCCTCCTCCCCATCCAGCCCCCTGACCGAAAATTCCGTTAGATGTTGCGGGCGCGCCCGCGCAAGGGTAGCTTGAAACCGTTCTATGACGCTGACTGAAAAGATATTGGCCCGCGCGGCGGGAAAAAAATCCGTGGAGGCCGGGGAGAATATTTGGGTGCAAGCCGACATCCTGATGACCCACGACGTGTGCGGTCCGGGCACCATCGGCGTTTTCAAACGCGAGTTCGGCGCCAAGGCCAAGGTGTGGGACCGCCACAAGGTGGTCGTCATCCCGGACCATTATATTTTCACCGCCGATTCCCTCTCCAACCGCAACGTGGACATCCTGCGCGACTTCGCCCGCGAACAGGATTTGCCCTATTTCTACGACGTGACGGATGGCAACGGCCCCTGGAAATTCGATTCCACCCAGGGCATGTTGAAGCGCCAATACGGCTCCTCTTACGCCGGCGTCTGCCATACCGCCCTGCCCCAGAAGGGGCATACCCGGCCCGGCGAAGTTCTTTTTGGCACCGATTCCCACACCTGCACGGCGGGGGCCTTCAACGAGTTCGCCACCGGCATCGGCAACACCGACGCCGGGTTTGTCATGGGCACCGGCAAGCTCCTGCTCAAAACCCCCGAAACCATGCACTTCCGCCTCGAAGGCGCCTTGCGCCCCGGCGTCATGGCCAAGGACCTCATTTTGCATTGTATCGGCCAGATCGGCTTCGACGGCGCCACTTACCGCGCCATGCAATTCGACGGCGAGGGCGCCCGCTCCCTCTCCATGGATGATCGCATGACCGTCGCCAACATGGCCATAGAAGCCGGCGGCAAAAATGGCATCTTCGAATTCGACGACCAGACCAAGGCCGCCGTGGACGCCCGCTGCCGGCTCAACGGAACAAAAACCGCCTACCAGCCGGCGGAACGGGACGCCAACGAGAAGTTCGTTTTCGAGATGACGGTGGATTTGTCCCAATTGGAGCCGACTGTCGCCTGCCATCCCAATCCCGGCCAGCGGCGGCTCGCCAAGGAACTGGGTGCCATTCAGCTCGACCGCGCCTACGTCGGCTCCTGCACCGGCGGCAAGACCAGCGACTTTCTGCAGTTCGCCCGCATCATCCGCGGCCACCGGGTGGTGATTGACACCTTCGGCGTGCCGGCCTCGCCGGAGATCGTCCATGATTTGCAAACGGCGCGCTGGGACGGCAAGACGGTCTGGCAGATTTTGCTTGACTCAGGCGTGCAAATGACCGAAAACGCCGGTTGCGCCGCCTGCCTGGGCGGGCCGGTGGACACTTTCGGACGCATGAACGCGCCCCTCAAGTGCATCAGCGCGACCAACCGCAACTTCCCGGGGCGCATGGGGCACAAGGAGTCGCAGGTTTTTCTCGCCTCGCCGGCCACCGTGGCCGCGAGCGCGTTGACCGGGCATATCACCGATCCGCGCGAATACATTACCTAAGGCAACACAAGGAGTTTGATCATTGGCCTCCGAATCACAGGAGAAACCGGCGGGCGGCGCGACAGCTTCTTTCCGGGAACGGGTTGACGCCGTTTTCGCCAACGGCATTTTGGCCCTGGTGCTGGCCATTCTGGCCTGGGGGCCGCTCGCCTACGGCGCCGTGCGGGTCAATCCGGACAGCCTGGAGGTCCCTCATTTGTACGGACTCCTGGCGATCCAGGGCCTGACCGCGCTGGCCGCGTCCTTATGGATCGTGCGGTTTTTCACGCAGCGGCCGTTCCGGTTGTTGTGGCCTCCGGTTTGCTGGGCCGTGCTGGCCTTTGTGCTTTACGCCATCGTCCGCTGCCAGACGGCGGATCTGCATTATATCGCCCGCCAGAACCTGCAATGCGTCGTTCTCTACGGCACGCTTTTCTTCGTCATTGTCAATAATCTGAACCGGCGCAGTTCCGCCAGGCTGGCGGCGATGGTCTTGATCGCGGTGGCGCTGGGCGAATCGCTTTTCGCCTTTTACCAGTTCACGACCCACTACCCCAGGGTCTGGGCGGTGTTCAAGCCGGTCGGATACGTGGCGCGCGGAAGCGGCACCTATGTCAATCCCAACAATTTTGCCGGGTTTGTGGAAATGGTTCTGCCCCTGGCGCTGGCTTTCACGGCGATGGGCCGTTTGAACGCCACCAAAAAGGTCATTTTGGGTTACTGCGCCCTGGTCATGATGGCCGGCATTGTCGTCTCCGAGTCCCGCGGCGGGCTGACCGCCATGGGGATGACCCTCGCCGTGTTCTGCGTGGCGCTGTTGTTTCAGCGGGATTATTGGCGGCGCGGCGCGCTGGCCCTGGGCATCTTGATCGTGGCCGGCCTGGTTTTGATGCAGCAATTCGGCAAGGTGGAACAACGCATCGGCGCCAGCCTCGTGGACGAGGGCGACGGACGGGTCTTTTACTGGAAGGTGGCCGAAGATGTTTTTCACCAGCACTTGTTGTGGGGGGCCGGACCGGGTAGCTACCGCTATCTCTACCCCATGACCGCCTCGGTCTGGCAGCAAACCAACCCGTTGAACCCACACAATGATTATTTGACAACCCTCTGCGAATGGGGCCTGGCCGGTTTCAGCCTCGTCATCGTGACGCTCGGGCTGGTCTTCGCCGGCGTCAGCCGCACCTGGCCTTTTCTCAAAAGAAGTTCCGCCGACCTGGGACGCAAAGACAGTTCCAGGGCGGCCTTCGTCCTGGGCGCGTCCCTTGGGCTGCTCTCCATTCTGATCCATTCGGTCGTAGACTTTAACATGCAAATCCCCGCCAATGCCGTCACCGCCGTCACGCTCATGGCGCTGTTGAGCGCCCATTGGCGGTTTGCCACCGAGCGCTTCTGGTTCAATCCGCGGTTGATTGGCAGAATCCTGCTCGTCATCGCCGTTGGCGGCGCGGTCTTCTTCTTGGGACGCGAAGGCCTCAGGGCCGGCCGGGAGTTTTATTGGGTGCAACGCGGCTTGCGCGCAACGTCCTGGTCCGCCCAGGTCGCCGCCCTGGAAAACGCCCATCAAGTCGAGCCGGACAATTTCGTGACCGATTACGAGCTGGGCGAAGCCTGCCGCCTCGAGGCCTGGAAGGGCGAGGCCAATTCCGACGACCGCGCCAGGGAGGGCGCGCAATGGTTTCAACGCGGCATGGTCTTGAATCCCTACGATTTCGAAACCCGCCTGGGTTGCGGAAAGTGCCTGGATTGGCTCGATCGCCCCAACGAGGCCACCAAGTTCTTCGTCCAGGCCCTCATGTTGAATCCGAACAATGCCCGGGTCCAATGGCAATTCGCCTGGCACTGTTCCATCCTCAGAAACTATCCCTTGGCCAAACTCTGGCTCGAACGCTCCCTCTACGTGGTGCGCACCCGCGAAGCCGAAGATTACCTCGACATGGTCAACCGTAAAATCGCCGAAGAGAGCCGGCCCCGCCCGCCCGCCCCATGACAGAATGGCATGCGCATTATTCCCATCCGTCCCATCCGTCGGATGCAACACCCCAACCCATTACCCCACTCGCTGTGCCAAAATGGCGCAACACCCCGCCTTCGTCGAGTGAAAAGAAATTGCAAAAAAATCGCTAAAATCTGTTGACATTTCCCCCCTCCGGCGTAATCTCGCAATGTAAGATCATTTTAAACCAGAACCGTTATGAAACGAATCAAATCAATTTTGGTCTGCGGATTGGTGTTGGCTTTGACCGGCGTTACTTCTTTGGTCGTGGCTGCGGGCGGTGAACACAATACAAAAGCTATCGTGCGCTCCATTCACGGCAAGGCCTCCTACAAGCTCGCCGGCGGCGATTGGGTGGCTTTGAGGGTCAACCAGGAATTGGCTCCCGGCACGGAATTGAAAACCGAAGCCGACTCGGCTGTCTATCTTCAGGTCAATGGTTACACCTCTACGGTCAAGCTGACCGAGAACACCACGCTCACCCTGGCCAAAATGCTGGAGATGGGTTCGTTCCTCAGCCCCGACACCTCCACCGATTTGAAACTGGACGGCGGCACGGTTCTGGGAAGCGTCAAGAAAATCTCCGCCAATTCCGACTATAAGATCACCGTTCCCAACGGCGTGGCTGGCATTCGCGGCACCGATTTCGAGGTCACTGTCACCGTTACTGCCGGTGGTGGATTGACCATCACATTCACCAGCGTCAGCGGCAATGTCTTCTGCCAGGTGAACGTTCCTCCAGGCACTGTCGGCCAGTCCTCCCAAACTTTGACCACCGGCCAATCGTGGACAGTCCAAGGAACGACTGCGCCGAATGGCATCACGACTTTGAACTCTCCGACGACACTGCCTCCCGCGGCTCTTGGCATCATTGTTTTGGACATTGAAAAAGCGGAACAAATTGTTCATACGGCCATAGTGACGTCAACGCCGGGCGCCAACGGAACCACCACGACCACGACGATCGTGCCCCCGAATACCTCGGCCTCGCAAACCGGCGGTAATTCCAGCAGCACCACAACCACAGCCGCAATCACTGGCGGCAGCGACGACGGCGACGGCGGCAGCTTTAGTTTGACCTCCAGCCCCGTTAGCGTCCAGTAGTCCCGATTGACCCGAGTTTCATTTTCAGCCCGGAGCAGCCTTGCGTTGCTCCGGGTTTTCTGTCTTATATCGCCTCGTGCGGCTGCGTTTTCCAAAAAATCCGTCCTTGCCCAAACTCCCTTCCCATCTTTTTAGCTACAAGGATTGGCGCACGATGCTGGGCGAATGGGAAGATACCCTGTTTCCCGCCGACTCGCGGCGGGCGCGCAAACTGCCGTTGATGCTCATCACCGCCGCCGTGGTCGCGGTCGTTTGCCTGCTCCAGATCGGGGACCCGCCCCTCTTGCGGAAATTGGAGAACATGACTTTCGACGAGCGCGTGCGCCTGGCCAACCGGCTGGCCGGGCCTCATCCCAATCTGGCCACCAATCTGGGCCTCGTCGAAATCACCGATGACACCGTGGACATCGTCCAAGACGGATCGCTCGGTTACAGCGCCGGGCTGCTCTGGCCGCGCAGCATTTACGCCAGGGCCTTGCAGGAGCTTTCCCTCCAAGGCGCCGGCGTGGTGGGATTCGACGTGGATTTCGGTTCCGCCCGTCCGGGCGATCCGCCCGTCATCGTCAACGGCGCGGCCATCGCTTCCGACGAGTTCTTCGCCGGCACGCTGAAAAAAGCCGGCAACGCCATTCTGGCCGCGGAGCATCATGTTGTGCCCACGCCGCTTTTCCGGCTCAACGCCATGGATTTGGGCAACATCTATGCCGAGCGCGATGACGACGGCGTTTTGCGGCGCGACCGGCCTTATGAAATTTATCGAATCTGGGACCCGCTTTTCGTCAAGAACGTCCCGCTGAAGTGGCATCTGGACTTGGAGGATGTGAAAATCGTTTTTGATTCCCAGGCCTTCGAGCCGGGCGACATCAACGATTTGCAATCCTTTGCCGCCAAACTGACCGCCCCGAAGGACGCCGTCTCCAGTTTCTTGAGAAGCCGCCTGGATAAAGCCGCCACCGACGCCCTGCTGCAATACCACGGCTCGGAGACGGCCTCGAATAATCTGGCCGGGCTGCTCATCAAGGCGCTCAACAAAATCGTCGCCGGCCCTTCCATCTACGACGACGCGCGTTTTGCCGCCGTCCAGTTGCGCCCGGAAACCCTGCGGCTCTTTGACCGGAATTTCGAGGACGGCGGAGTGCCCCGGCTCAACCGGCTGCTCCTGGAGGACACCTACCCGATGGAACTGACCCGGAACGAGGCGGCTGGAATCATCATCGCCAACAAACGGAAAGACCCGCCCACCGTTACTTTTCACAGAGACAAAGAGGGTTTCCTGCCCTGGTCGGAAATCGCGAGCAACGCTCCGCCCAACCTGACGCCTTTCATCCCGTTCACTTATACGCGGGTCTGGAGCATGGGAATCGTCCTGGCCGCCGGCGATTTGAAACTGGACCTGGACAACCCGGAACTCCAACGCCGGCATCACCGGGTGGTCTTGCACGGCGAGAACGGCGTGAGCCGGGTGATCCCGTTGGAACCTGACGGCAGCTATTATATAAACTGGGAACTCGGCCGCTCCAACACCTTCAGCAAGACCAACCTGGTGACAACCAATCCAGAGTGGCAGAGCCATCCCGGCTCTGTTCCCCAATTGATCACCAATCAAATCGTCCTCCGCCCGGGCTTCCAGGCCGGTTCCTTCGACGAATTGTTGCTCGAAGCCAGGGCGCGCGCCGAGGGACATCCCTCCGACAGCGGCCGGTGGAAGAACCGCCTCGTGGTCATCGGCTCGGCCGTGACGGCCTTCTCGGCGGTGGCGGACCAGGGGAACACGCCCTTGGAAACCGGGACGATGCTGGCCCTCAAGCATCTGAACGTGGCCAACGCCATGCTGACCAACAGCTTCGTCACCACCAGTCCGCTCGCGCTGAAACTGCTGCTCATTTTGGCGATGGGCATCCTCGCCGGCTGGATCACCTCCGCCGTGGCGCGCCCGCTGGCCGGCACCGCCTTGATGGCCGCCGTGGTCGTCATTTACGTGGCGCTGGCCTGCTGGCTTTACGCCGCCTGCCGGTTCTGGCTTCCCATTTTTCTGCCATTGATCTGCTCCGGCCTTGTCACCCACGCCATGGCCCTGACCTACCGCGTCCAGGCCGAGCAGGCCGAGAAGAAGCGCGTCAAATCGGTCTTTTCCAAAATGCTCGCACCGGAGGTGGTGGATGAATTGTTAAGCGCGGCCAAAGTTTCCATGGGCGGCGTCCGCCGCGAGATCACCGTCTATTTCGCCGATGTCCGTGGTTTCACCGCGCTCACCGACCAAACCCAGACCCAGGCCGCCGACCACATCGAAAAACACAACCTCTCCCCGGAACAGGCCGAGGAGTGCCACAACCGCGTCGCCAAGGAAATCCTCGACACCGTCAGCACTTACCTCGGCACCATCGCCGGCGCAATCAAAAAACACAACGGCACCCTTGACAAATACATCGGCGATTGCGCCATGGCCTTCTGGGGCGGCCCGCTGCCCAATCCCCGCCACCCCTCCGACGCCGTCCGCTCCGCCATTGACGCCCAGCGCGCCATGCTGGAGTTGAACCGGAAGCGCGACGCCGAAAACCGGCGGATCGCCGCCGACAGCGCCGCCCGCGCCGCGCAAGGTCTCCCGCCCGAATCGCCCCTCCCCATCCTCTCCATGGGCACCGGCATCAACACCGGCATGGCCATCATGGGCCTGATGGGTTCCGACGCCGACGGACTCAGCTACACCGTGTTTGGACGCGAAGTCAACCTCGCCGCCCGCCTGGAAGGATTGTCGGGCTACGGCAGGATCATCATTTCCCACGCCACCTTTCTGGCCTTGCAGCGCGACGCCCCCGATCTGGCCGCCCTCTGCGTCGAACAAATACCGGCGGAACTCAAAGGCTTCCGCCAGGCCGTGCGTAACTACGAAGTCCGCTGGAGGCCCGAAGGCGGGCCGGAGGACCCCTCGCTCCAGCAGGTTGCCGTCACTTCCGCCAACGGCACCAGCACCTTTCTGCGATAGCTCCGGCGACATGATGAGAATTCTTTGTCGGATTTTGCTCTCAGCGGCTTCTAATAAACAGACAGAAGATGATTGATGACGGACAATTGCTGCGCCAATACGCCGGAGAACATTCCGAACCGGCCTTTGGCGAGCTTGTAAAGCGGAACATTGATTTCGTTTATTCAGCCGCGCTCCGGGTGGTCAATGGCGACGCCGCCCTGGCTCAGGACGTAACCCAAACGGTGTTCATTGATCTGGCACGGAAGGCGCGCAGCCTGCCGCGCGACGTTATCCTGCCCGGCTGGCTGCACCAGCACGCTTGTTTTAGAGCCGCCAGCGCGGTTCGAACAGAACGACGCCGCAGAATCCGCGAACAAACCGCCATGGAAATGAGAGCGCTCGACGACAACACAGAACCTCCGTGGGCACAAATCGCCCCCTATCTGGACGAATGCCTGAACCAATTGAACTCCTCGGACCGCGACGCGATCGTTTTGCGCTTTCTCAAGCGGCAGGATTTTCGCGCCGTGGGGGCGGCGTTCGGCATCAGCGAAGACGCCGCGCAGAAACGGGTGAGCCGGGCCTTGGACAAGTTGCGTGGCGTTCTGAGCCGGCGCGGCGTCACCGTGACGGCACTTGGCCTGACTTCCGTATTGACCGCCGAGGCCGTGACGGCTGCTCCCGCCGCCCTGGCCGCCGGAGTGGCTTCCGCCGCGCTGGGCGCATCGGCGGGAGCCGGGACAACACTTGCCTTCCTGGAACTTATGACCGCAACACATCTCAAATCCGCATTCCTCGGCGCCATGGTTGTCATCAGCGTTTTGACTCCATTTGCGATCCAGCACCATGCCGGCGTCAGACAGCTTGATCAAAGCGAAGCAGTGCGCCAAAAAACCGCGCGTGTCGCCGCACTGCAGGAGGAAAACGCGCGGCTGTCAAATTTGCTGGCTCAGACGCAAAGCTCCGGCGCGGCTCCGGACGAACAGTTCAGGGAAGTGCTGAGGCTCCGCAGTGAAAGCGGGCGTTTGCAAGCGGCCGTGCAAGAACTCACCAGACCGAAAACGAACGACCCGCTCTCGCGAGAGGAGGTCCTGGCCTCCATGCGAAAAGTTTATTCGGACCGCGTCAACCGGCTCAAACAACTCTTTGCGGAGAATCCCTCTCAAGCGGTTCCAGAACTCCAGTTCGTGACGGACCGCCAATGGTTGGAGATGGTCATGTACGATCGCCACGAGACAGACCCTGACTACAGCCATGCCATGAGTTCAGCGCGGAGTTCAGCCCAGATTCAGTTTGCCATGAGTGTGCTGTACGACGCTTTAGGGCAATATGGCAAAAATAACAGCGGACAATTCCCCACGGATCTTTCTCAATTAACACCGTATTTCAAATCACCGGTGGATGATTCCGTCCTGCAAGATTGGGCGATCCTGCCCGGCAGCAACCTGCCCGGCGCCCTGCGCTCGGACGATGATTGGGTGATTACGCAGAGAGCACCAGTAGATGCAGAGCGGGACCAACGTGTTGTTTTCGGGCTGAAATCCATGCA
>Ga0326727_10002045_pt1 | contig 71330 bp, 60 predicted proteins | sample MB2enrmetagenome_FD_207643 | JGI IMG/M metagenome (GOLD analysis project Ga0326727, IMG submission 207643) | Lab enriched peat soil microbial communities from McLean, Ithaca, NY, United States - MB29MY | ecosystem: Environmental > Terrestrial > Soil > Wetlands > Peat | place: USA: New York... | reverse complement strand
TTTCGTGTAAAATGGTCTATAGATAACTTTGAAGGAGAAGGATTGTCACCGATGAATAGAATAATTTGTGAGATATCTCCCGACTTTCTCATTCAAGGATTTGGATTGCATCAGGATGAGAATCAGACTTATGTTGGCAAAGTAGGGCGTCAGGAGGTCCAGCTCTTACCTTCCATTGACGATTTGCAATCAGATAACAAGAATATTAAAATCTTTACGGTTGGGTTTGCCGAAGTGAGCCATAACTTTCGCCCTGGGGATGTGTTGATGACCGGGAGCGATGATTTGCTTGATCATGCTTTTCAAGTTATGGATAACATTGAGCAACGTTGTGTCGTTGTTAATTTAATGCCCTCACAAGATTCTACGCATTTATACCTTTCTAAGGAAAACATGGATCCTTTTGTTCGTGAATGGAAGAGTCGCAAGATTTCTTTTCTATGTCTATGGATGGTGGATCCGATCGAGTCGGAAGGACAAGCAAAACTTGTCACGATTCTACGTAAGGTTATTTTAAAGGATTAAAGGCCATTATTTAATATAGTCAGAAATTTATATTGCAGTCATTGTGACGGGTGATCTGGTAGTAGGCAGCAGACTTAACGCGGGAACAGGCTTATTAAATATAAAATATCGGATGACACTAGTAGGAGAAATCTGGAAAACCCAGAGGCCGAAGGAGAAAATCTCTTGAGACTGCTTTTCAAGAGGGGAAACTTTCAGGCAAAAGTACTGCTAGAAGACGGTACTCTGGATAGTTTCTCTTAAGATAGAGAACACCAAAGGAGAAGCCGGAGACGGCGAATCTCTCAGGTTTAAGGACAGAGAAGGTGCGATGCGCACTTTCTCTGTCCTTTTTTAGTTTGTAACGGCAATGAATGATAGAATGGAGAGCAGAAGCCGTAGGTTTTTAAATCTCGGTGTAAATTTCGGGCTCGTTGGAAACACTGAAATTGATGTTAATATGAGGTGAACAATGTGACGACAGCTCAAGATGAGAATGAGAAATCTACTTTACTACCTTCAAGCGAAGAAGAACCTGATTCTTCGAAAGTACAGGAGTGGGCTGACCTAAGACATCAAGTCACATTATTGGCTGAGACTCTCGAATCGATGAGATTGGCTGAATACATCACGTATCTGAATCGGCCGGGACGCCTTCTGTGGTTAAATTTTCTGGTCGGTCTTATGCGAGGATTTGGAACTGCTCTGGGAGCCGGAGTCCTCGCAGGAGCAGCCTATTTCCTGTTAAAACGTGTTGTCATCCTTAATTTGCCGGTTATTGGCGGGTTCATTGCCGAATTGAGTAAGTATGTTCGTCAGCCTTAGGGGGAGGAAGTGTCTTAGCCCGTTCGCACACGCTGCATTGCTATTCGCTGGTCGCTGCGGCTAAAACGCAAAACCCTTGGGTATTACTGCATGTGAACCGTTGCGTTTCTTAACGCCTTAGCGTCGGCGCTCATGGACGCAATTCCGCTAAGGTGCTGCTCTTTGCTAAGAAACTTCCTTGGGTTTGGGGTCGACGGGGGTTTTGGGACGACGTGGGAAGAACGCATGGGTGTGTAAGTGGGGACGGTTCGGGCTTGCATTTATTTGGCGCGTAACGGAGAATTTATTACAGAACCTTGATTCCCGTAAAAAATTATACCTACAAATTGAATTACGAATCATTATTTTTTCCCGTATTTACAGTGTTTCTCCTTGTAGGTATAAAAAAATGCGGGCTTTTAGGACAGAACTAAGTAATAAGTAGGTTCATCAGCCTTAGATAGGTATAGGAGGAAGAGATTATGGAAGAACAAACGCAAATGCCTTATACGAAATTGATTGATGCGCTGCGTGAAGAAAGAAAAAATTCGCTGGAAACTGCGACGGAACTTTTTAACGGAGACATGCGAGAGTCCTTAGGGGAATTGTCGCTCATAGACAATCATCCGGCAGACATTGCAACTGAGGTTTATGAGCGGTCTCGGGATGTAGCCCACCATGATCGTTTGGTCCATAGAGTTGAAGCGATTGATGTCGCTTTAGCTCGCTTTGAGCAAGGTGAGTATGGTGTTTGCGAACATTGTGGTCAGGAAATCCCGTTGGAACGACTCGAAGTCCTGCCCTACACGACCGTATGTGCGGGATGTAGTCGCAAGGAAGAGAAGGAGGAGCAACATTCGTTGCATCGTGACCCGGTCGAGAGCGAACTTCTGAATCGCCCTTTTGCTCGAACTTTCAATGATGGTATGGATCGGGTAGAGTTCGATGGAGAAGATTCCTGGCAGGCGGTGGCCCGCTATGGGACTTCGGATTCTGCTCAGGATTTAGGGACAAATCGAGAGGTCAGGGATCCGAATGATGTCTATGAGGATGCGGATGAAGTAATCGGGGCAGTCCAATATATTGAAACGATTGAAACGCAAAGAGAACCGAAAGGGCGGGGCAATTCGATCCATTACAGTAAAGAGCATGGTCGGACGTAGAGAGGAAGTGGGGGAGGAATTGAATTGCACTTTAGCATCCTACGGCTATAGTGTTTGTTGTGGATCAGCGCCTTTGGCGATAGTTTCCGCTGGAGACTATATAGACTGCTCAACGTCGAATCACTACGTGTGGGCGCTCACTTTAATTGACATTAAAGTGAGCGATTATTCTTGCCTTCTTTATCGCTTCTCGTAGATAATGATTGTCATCAATTCCGAGACACCCACTTCTTAAGTGGGTGTCTCTTATTCTACTTCGGGGAAGACTCCCCCACCGAAGTCTCGATGTTACGCTTTAGCTGAACGAGTTCACTATCGGACTCAAGGAAAAAGAGTAAGTCACAGAAGGGGCTTCTAAGGCTTTTAAAGCTTGTTTAGAAAAATAACACATACGATCGAATTAGTGGAGCTACAACCTAAATAATGCGCTTAGAATCTATTTTTATCCTAAACCGTAAGGTACTTACCCAGGGGTTTTTGAAGTGGAATTCGGGCGAAAATAGGAATTGGGTTTTGCTCATTACATAGATAGCGTGAAGCATAATGGAGATTAAATACTCTCAACGCTTCATACGTGCTTATGGTAAATTACCCAAGAATATTCAAAGTCTTTTCAAGGATAAGTTATATCAGTTCTTAGATGATTGGAGGCACCCATCATTTCGGATTCATATGCTTGTAGGAACTGATGAGGTATGGTCTGCTAGTCTAAATATGAGCATTCGTTTTACCTTTCGCTTCGAAAAAAATTCAGATGACATTGCTATATGCGTTTTGAGAAATATCGGTGATCATGACAGTACAATGCGACCACCTTATTAAGACTTATTCAATGGGCCGACTAAATGACTGTAATTCATGCATTTTAATGTAAAAACATTATATATATTCGTTGATTTTTACGTGTAATCATGATACGTTATTGGCATCATCTCACGTGGAGGTGCTTTTGTGTATCGAAAAATCATGGATTATTTTATAGAGTGGAAAAACAGTCCCTACCGCAAGCCCCTGATTTTACAAGGTGCGAGGCAGGTTGGAAAGACCTATTCCATCCTTGCCTTCGGGCGGGAGCAGTATGAAAATGTGGCTTATTTCAACTTTGAAACCGATCCCCTGCTGACCAAGACCTTTGAGGAAAGCATTGATCCGGCATACCTTATCCCTATTCTTTCGAGGATATCGGGGCAGACCATTATCCGGGAAAAAACCTTGATTGTATTGGACGAAATACAGCTTTGTGAGCGTGCACTGACTTCCTTGAAATATTTCTGTGAGAACGCACCGGAATATCACATTATCGTGGCTGGAAGCCTGTTGGGCGTGGCTGTGAACCGAGAAAAATTCTCTTTTCCGGTTGGGAAAGTGGATATGAAAACCCTTTACCCTATGGATATGGAGGAATTCTTTTTGGCCTATGGTGAGGAGCAATTAGTGCTACAGGTGAAGGATTGCTTTCAAAATAACGCACCTATGCCTGCTGCACTGCATGATACGGCGCTTTCCTATTACCGACACTACCTTGTGATTGGCGGTATGCCGGACTGCGTGAGCAAATATCTGGAAACAAAAGATTTTATTTTGGTTCGGCACACGCAGAACATGATACTGGCAAGTTATCTCAATGATATGAGCAAATACAACTCGCAGAATGAAATCAAAAAGACACGTCTGGTTTACGATAATATCACTGTCCAGCTCTCCAAAAAGAATACGCGTTTTCAGTATAAGCTGATTAAAACCGGAGCCCGTGCCGCAGAGTTTGAGAATGCCATTGAATGGCTGTCACTGTCCGGCATCATCACCCGCATCTATCGTGTAGAGCAGCCCCAAAAGCCGTTGGAAAACTACAGGGATATTGATTCCTTCAAAACCTATGTCTCCGATGTAGGTCTGCTGTGCGCAAAAAAGGATATTGTTGCCGAGGATGTTCTGTACCTTTCCAGTGAACTGGATGATTTCAAGGGTGGCATGATGGAAAATTATGTATGTTGCCAGCTTGCCGCAAACCAGTATAAAAGCTATTACTGGATCTCTGATCGCGGCGCGGAGGTGGATTTCATCATCCAGCGGGACGGAAAAATTATCCCCATTGAGGTGAAGTCGGCGGACAATACCAAGGCCAAGAGTCTGAACGTCTATAGGGATGTGCACAAGCCGGAATATGCAATTAAGTTGTCGACAAAGAACTTTGGATTTGAGGATGGAAAGAAGACTGTTCCCCTGTATGCGGCGTTTTGTGTTTGATTCTGACGCCGGGGCATTTTGTAGCTGCTAATATAAAGGATTGCCAAATACAAGTTTGACCGATGAGTGGAAGAACTGCAAAAGCAGAGTGAAAATTAACTTTTCGAAAATAAAACCAATAGTTTGCCCCGGTTCAACCCCTGTGTTAAGATTAGGGAAAACACAGGAGGTTGGATTGTTGCTTGTTTGGTTTACTATGATCGGGGTATGGATTATTGATCGTCTACTAAAAGTTTTGGTTCAAGCGAAGTTTATTCCGGGCGATACGGCGATAGTCATCCCTAAGGTACTTCATCTGACGTTTGTCCTAAATCCAGGCGCGGCATTTGGTCTGATGGCCGGTCGGACCTGGATTTTTGTTATTACTGCGCTCCTAGTGGTAGTCGGGGTGATTTACGGACAGTTTCGCATTCCTCGTAGGGAAACGCTTGCGCGTCTGGCAATAGGAATGATCGGAGGCGGGGCCTTAGGAAACCTTTATGATCGCCTGGTAATCGGACGTGTGGTGGATTATTTGGACTTCCGGATTTGGCCCTATGTGTTCAATTTTGCAGATAGTATGATTGTCGTAGGAGTGGGGCTATTCATGCTTCATTTATATCTGGAAGAAAAGGCTCAAGGTAAAACTATTTCGGAGCAATAGGCTAATATCCGGTTAACAAATAATGATTGAATTAGAATTGGCGGGATTTAGAAAGTGGATAAAGAGACAATAGCATCTGCCTTGGAGGATTTCGAAGCTGATGAACCAGTCTTTGCTGGAGCAGACCCCTCTCTGGAAGCTAAACGCTTGGCTGAAAAGGAAACGTTTGAACTTCCGGAAGGAATCCGCCTTGATGTCGGTGTAACCGATATTCTGGGCAAGAGCAGATCTTTCGTTCAAGAACTCATCGCGCAGGAATGTGTAACAGTCAATGGCTCAGTTAAAAAAGCGAATTATAAGGTGCGTCAGGGTGATAAGATCAAGGTGCAGTTTCCTTCCCCACGTGAATCAACAGCGGAACCCGAAAATATCCCGCTGGAGATCCTTTATGAGGATGAGGATCTTTTGGTTGTGAATAAGCCACAGGGTATGGTTGTTCATCCGGCTCCGGGCGCTTGGAGGGGGACCCTGGTTAATGCCTTGCTGTATCACTGTCACAATCTTTCGGGGATTAATGGGGTATTACGTCCGGGAATCGTACATCGTATTGACAAAGATACGTCCGGGATTTTGGTGGTGGCTAAGAATGATATCGCTCATCAAGGGCTTGCAGTCCAACTTAAAGCGCATACTATGGAGCGAAAATATTTGGCCTTAGTTCACGGGGTGGTTTCAGAACCCTCAGGAACGGTCGATGCGCCGATTGGACGTGACCCGCTTGATCGCAAGCGAATGGCCGTGGTGATGCAACATGCGAAACTCGCAGTTTCGCATTATACTGTGTTGGAACGGTTTAGAGAAACTACCTATCTGGAAGTGCATTTAGAGACTGGGCGGACCCACCAGATTAGGGTTCATATGCGCTATATTAAGCATCCTGTGCTTGGAGACCCTGTCTATGGACCCCAAAAGAATCAATTTGGGCTGCAAGGGCAAATGCTTCATGCTGCGCAGTTGGGGTTCGAGCATCCGAGAAGTGGGAAGTGGCTACGGTTTGATGCGCCTGTGCCCAGTAGGTTTGCGGTCTTGCTGGAAAGGCTGAGGGAGGAAGTGTCTTAGTAGCGGAATGTTTTCAGAATAATGACAATTTTATGATATCTTTTTTATTGATCTATCCATGCTACTCGGTGTATAATACGTTTAATGAAAAAAATGTAAATGGAGGAAATGGCTCATGTTTGAAAATATGATTACAAAGTTAAAAGCTAATAAGAGAAAACTTGTTTTTACAGAGGGATTAGACTCAAGGATTATCGAGGCTGCCAGTCGCCTTCATAAGGATGGTATTCTTGCCCCTTTACTTTTAGGAAATCCTGAAAAAGTTGCGGCTGCTGCCAAAGAGTGTGGTTGGTCGATTGATGGTATTGAGATTATTGACCCTTTGAATTATGCTGATTTTGACGTTATGGTTGCCAAGATGGTTGAACTGAGAAAAGGTAAGATGGATGAGGTCGCTTGTCGGGAGGCTCTGTCCAAGTCTAACTATTTCGGGACAATGCTTGTCAAGATGGGTTATGCTCACGGTCTTCTGGGCGGCGCTACTTATTCTACCGCTGATACGGTTCGTCCCGCTCTTCAGCTTGTCAAGACGAGGCCCGGCAATAAAATTGTATCAAGCTGTTTCATTATGAATCGGACTACAGAAAACGGCGCTGAGAAATATGTCTTGGCCGACTGCGCAATTAACCTTTTCCCAACCGAAGATGAGCTTGTTGAAATCGCTGTGGAAACAGCCCGATCTGCAAGGGCTTTTGATGTTGAGCCTAAGGTTGCCATGCTTTCCTACAGCACAATGGGCTCAGGCAAGGGCGAATCCGTTGATAAGATGCATAACGCTACCGAGAAGCTGAAGGCCATGAACCTCGATTTCCCGGTTGACGGAGAACTTCAGTTTGATGCTGCTTTCTCTCCCGAAGTTGCCAAGATAAAGTGCGCCAACTCTCCTGTCGCAGGACAAGCGAACACCTTTATTTTCCCTGATATTAATGCAGGCAACATCGGTTACAAGATTGCTCAGCGCCTGGGGGGCTTTGACGCTTACGGTCCTATTCTGCAGGGTCTGAACGCGCCAATCAATGACCTATCCAGAGGATGTAACGCCGAGGAAGTTTACAAGATGGCGATTATTACGGCTGTTCTTGATTAAGCAATAACCGACAGCAGCCACTGAGAAATTTTCGCAGCACAATTTGTCCATGCATGATAAATTAAGGGTTTTCGCGACTTAAGGCGAAGACCCTTAATATTTTGCCTTCATCCCGACATTGACTTTCTGACGATCCTTTAGTAGACTTAGGGACAGTTATATGGCCTTTAATGAAGTCCCGAGAGGCTTGGGAAGGCAGACGGAAACGAAAGAAGGACTGTCTGCTGCTCAGACAGTCCTTCTTTACATCTTTCTATCTAATCTTCAGAGCTTAAGGATTAGCCCTAGGGAGAAAGGAGTGGATTCATTTTGGAAGGAACGTTTAAAAGCAAAATTTTAGATGCGGATGGGATTCGCCGGGCGACAACTCGTATTGCGCACGAAATTGTGGAAAAGAATAAAGGAACTGATAAACTGGTTTTGGTAGGGATTCGTCGCCGAGGGGTGCCGTTGGCGGAACGGATTCAACGATACATTGAGGAGTTTGAAGGGGTCAAGGTTCCGATGGGAATCCTGGATATTACCCTTTATCGTGACGACTTAAGTACGATTGACATACATCCGGTTGTCCATGAGACGGACATTCCGGTAAGCGTTGAAGGGAAAACCGTGGTGCTGATTGACGATGTGCTCTACACGGGGCGAACCGCTCGCGCGGCATTAGATGCGACAATGGATTTAGGCAGGCCGGAGCGCATTCAATTGGCAGTGCTCGTAGATCGTGGTCATCGAGAGTTACCGATTCGGGCAGATTATGTCGGTAAGAATTTACCCACCTCGCGGCGGGAAATTGTGGCAGTGCGTTTGCAGGAAGTGGATGCAGAAGAAGATGTGCTTTTGTTGGAACGTGAAGAAGTTTATGAATTAAAATGAGACTTTAACCTTTAAATGCTATCCAGAGAGATAGTCAAGGGGCGAGCGGGATATAGGTTATGCCTATTTTGAATCCTCTCCCCCTTGGGAAGAGGATTATTTGATGTTTAAGGGATTGCCGTGCGGTAGTAACTGATGCAAGAGAGTATGCCAGAAGAGCCGTTCCCATTTGCACGCATGAGGAAAGTTAGGAGGGTTACAATGAAATGGCAGCGTAAAGATATTTTGGCAATCGAGGATATGAGCGTGGAAGAAATTCGCCATATTCTGCATACGGCGAAGGTCATGAAAGAAATTCTGATGCGCCCGATTAAGAAGTTGCCTACGTTAAAAGGCAAATCGGTGGTAAATCTTTTCTATGAAGCGAGTACCCGGACCCGAACTTCTTTCGAAATGGCCGGAAAAGTTTTGGGGGCTGATACGACAAGCATTGCAGTTGCGCAGAGCAGCGTAAGCAAAGGGGAGAGTTTATACGATACAGCCAAGACAATTCAGGCGATGCGGGCCGATCTGGTGATTATTCGTCATTCCAGTTCAGGTTCGGCAAAATTCTTGGCGGATGTCCTCAATGCGGGGGTAATTAATGCAGGAGATGGCCAGCATGCTCATCCAACTCAAGCGCTACTGGACATTTTCACGATGGAGGAGCAGTTGGGAGAACTGGAGGGGAAGAAAGTGGTCATCGTTGGGGATGTTTTGCATTCCCGGGTTGCCCGAAGCAATGCCTGGTGTCTTCAGAAACTTGGCGTCGATGTGACCTTCGTAGGTCCTCCAACTCTGGTTCCGGCTGAAATGGAGGGTCTAGGAGTTAAATTATCTCATGACCTGGACAGTGCTTTACCGGGGGCGGATGTGGTGATGGCCCTTCGCCTTCAGCTTGAACGGCAGAAAAGCGGATTATTTCCCAGCCTGCGTGAATACAGCCAACTCTATGGCTTGACGACAGAGCGCTTGAAGAAAACGGAAAAACAAAGTATCATATTACACCCCGGACCAATGAATCGGAACGTGGAGATCTCCGATGAGGTGGCGGATAGCGCCCAGGCTTTAATTGAGCTTCAGGTGACGAACGGTGTAGCCATTCGCATGGCTCTAATTTATTTACTGATTGGAGGGTCCGGCAATGTGGTGGCTTAAAGAGGTATGGGTGATTGATCCGAGTCAAAGTCTATCAGCTCCTCGCGATGTTCTGATCAAAGGTGGGCAGGTGTTAGAGATGTCCTCCTCCAGGACCGAGGAGGAGGTCTCGGCAATAGCGCAAGGCGAACCGGTGGAAACGATCAACGGTAAAGGAAAGTTTCTTTTCCCGGGGCTTATTGACGTGCATACTCACTTGCGTGAGCCGGGGCAAGAGGAGAAAGAAGACATTTTAAGCGGCTCACGCGCTGCAGTGCGGGGCGGCTTTACTACGATCTTAGCTATGGCCAATACTAAACCGGTGATTGATAATCGGGCTTTGATTGAATTTGTGCGCTTGCAGGGTGAACGCGCAGGATATGCGCATGTACTGCCGATCGGAACCGTGACCAAGGGGATGCAGGGCGGCGAATTGGTCGAGATGGCGGATATGAAAGCGGGTGGAGCCGCGGCCTTTTCCGATGATGGTAAAAATATTCAAAATGCTGAAGTGATGCGGCTCGCTTTAGAATATGCCAAAATTACCGGGCTTCCCATTATCAGTCATTGCGAGGATAAGGATTTGGCGGGAGAGGGGCAAATGCGCCGGGGGATGGCCTCAGCCCGGATGGGATTAAAAGGGATTCCGGCCAGCGCAGAAAGCGTGATTGTAGCAAGGGATTTACTTCTGGCTGAGGAAACAGGCGGAAAACTTCATCTGGCCCATATTTCGACAACGGAGAGCGTAGATCTGATCCGACAGGCCAAAGCACGAGGTGTGAATGTCACGGCGGAAGTTAATCCTCACCATCTGATCTTCTGTGATGAAGAGGTGGGCATAACCGATACCGCTCTTAAAGTAAATCCTCCGCTGGGTTCCCGAAAAGACAGAGAGTCGCTGATTGAAGGGCTTCGTGATGGGACGATAGATATGCTCGCGACCGACCATGCTCCGCACACTCAGGCAGAAAAGGTCCGGCCCTTTCCGGAGGCCCCCTTTGGGATTGCAAGTTTAGAGACGGCTTTGAGTGCAGTCTGGCAATATCTGGTCTTGCCGGGGCGGTTGTCCTTGGAGCGGGTGATTGAGGCTTGGAGCGTATCTCCGGCCAAGCGCTTTGCTTTGCGCGGAGGCTCCCTGAAACCGGGAGCTCCGGCTGATCTGGTGCTCTTTGATCCGGATTTCAGCGAGATGATTGAGGTGGCTCGGCTGGTTTCCAAAGCGTGCAATACCCCGTTTTTGGGTAAAACCTTGCAAGGGTTTCCGGTCATGGTGTGGGTAGAGGGCCGGCTTGTCCAAAGAAATCGAACAGTTATCTGAAATTCGAGGCACGAAGCTCGATGCACGAGGTTCGAATATATGATCACTTCCGGGCTTTGATGGGCTTCGAAGTTTCTCATTATTCAACATATGATATCCCTGCGAAAAGCAACTATTGCAAAGAGAGCCCTTTAGTGGAATTTGCGTAAGCGAGTGCAGACAAGAAAGCGTTAAGCACGCCAACGGTTCACATTCAGGAATACCAAGGGGTTTTGGCACGATAGTCCCCAGTGGCGACTATCGCCCGAGGCCAACCTATCAGATTTAGGCTTAAGGCCGAGTGGATCGTAGCTTTCTTGTCAAGTGAGCAGCAAATGCAACGTGAGCGAACGTGCAGTAGTGCTTGGCTCTCAATTTAGAGGTTTTTGCAGCAGAATCGACATATTAATTGATTAATATCAGCAATTAACTACGGTATAGAAGGAAGTGTCGAATGTGGCATATCTTGTTTTCCAGGATGGGACATCCTTTGAGGGGGAAACTTTTGGAGCTTGGAGGAATGACTTAACCTCTGCGGCAGCGCATGAAGTGGTCTTTAATACGTCGATGAGCGGCTATCAGGAAATGGTCACGGATTTGTCTTATGCCGGACAGATTCTCGTCCTGACTCAACCGCAAATCGGCAATTACGGGTGGCACCATGAAGAAAATGAAGCGAATAAAACTCGCCTGCAAGGACTGATTGTCCGGGAACTTTCCCAGGGAGAGGGCAGTATGCATAGTGAAGGGTCTTTGGATGCGTATTGCCTGCAGCACGGTGTTCAGGGATTAAAGGGAGTCGATACGCGGGCGTTGACTAGGTATCTGCGCCAATTCGGGACTTTGCCCGGTGTCCTGGTTGATACTCGGGAGAGCGGACTGGAGTTCTGGGCGCATAGCCGGAGACACGAAGAATTAGAGGGAAACAGCGAACATTGGGTTTATCGATCGACGGTCAAGGAAGCTTATGAAATTCCGGGATCGGGCCCGCTGCTCGCGGTCCTTGATTTCGGAGCTAAGCGCAATATTATCCGTCATCTGCAGGAGAGAGGGTTCAGAATCATGGTATTTCCGGCCGGGTCCGCTCCTGAAGAGATTTTAAGCCATCAGCCCAGTGGGATAGTTTTAAGCAATGGTCCGGGAGATCCTGAAAAGCTCCCGGAGTGTGTAGCTACGGTTCGGAGTTTGTATGATAAACTGCCGGTCTTAGGTATTTGTCTCGGGCATCAGCTTTTGGCTTTGGCCGCCGGTGGAAAAACCTATAAACTGCCTTTCGGGCATCGCGGCGGAAATCATCCGGTGATGGATATCAGAACCGGAAAAGCGACTATGACGTCCCAAAACCATGGCTATGCTGTGCAGGAAGCTTCTTTAGAGGGTTCGGGGTTTGAAGTGACGCTGCGCAATCTCAATGATGGAACAGTGGAAGGAATGGAGCATCATCGCTATCCGATTCTGTCCGTGCAATTTCATCCGGAAGGCGCTCCGGGACCGGAAGAAAACTCGGAAATTTTTGACCGGTTTCAAGAGATCGTCGAGAGAAATTTAGCAAAAAAGGGGAGACAATAACAATGCCCAAGCAGAAGTGGAAAAAGGTTCTGGTGATCGGATCAGGCCCCATTGTCATTGGGCAGGCCGCTGAGTTTGATTACGCAGGCACACAGGCTTGCCGGGCTCTGCGCGAAGAAGGGGTAGAAGTCATTCTCGTAAATTCCAACCCAGCGACAATTATGACGGACCGGGAAACCGCGGACCGCATCTATATTGAACCTTTGACCGTTGAATCCGTGGAACGAATTATCGAGCGGGAACGGCCGGATGGCTTGATTCCCACTATGGGAGGGCAAACCGGCCTGAACTTGGCCTATCAGCTTGCCAAACGAGGGGTTTTGGAGCGCTGCGAGGTCACTCTGATGGGAACCTCCTTGAAAAGTATTGATCAAGCGGAAGACCGGGAAAGCTTTCGGGCCTTGATGCAGGAGCTTGGTGAGCCGATTCCGGAAAGTAAGATTGTTTCTCACGTTAAAGAGGCCCTGGCCTTCGCTGATCAAACCGGATACCCGCTGATTGTCCGTCCGGCTTTTACTTTGGGAGGAACCGGGGGCGGGATTGTGCAAAGCGCTGAGGAGTTGGAGCAGATTGCCGCAAGCGGTCTGCAGGCCAGTCTCATCGGTCAGATTCTAGTGGAGCGCAGTGTGGCCGGCTGGAAAGAAGTCGAGTTTGAGGTCCTGCGGGACGGAGTCGGAAACTGCATCACGATTTGCCATATGGAAAACATGGACCCGGTTGGAGTGCATACCGGGGACAGTATTGTTGTAGCGCCTTGTCAAACTTTGACAGATCGGGAGGTTCAGGCCTTGCGCAGTGCGTCCCGGCGGATTGTGAACGGACTGGGAATTGAAGGGGGATGCAATGTCCAGTTCGCTCTGCACCCTTCACGCAATGAGTACGTAGTGATTGAGGTCAATCCTCGTCTGAGTCGTTCCAGCGCTCTCGCCTCGAAGGCCACAGGCTACCCGATAGCTAAGGTCGCTGCCAAAATTGCCTTGGGCTATGCGCTGACTGAAATTCAAAATGCGGTGACCGAGAAAACCTCGGCCTGTTTTGAGCCGGCCTTGGATTATGTGGTAGTTAAAATTCCCCGCTGGCCCTTTGATAAATTTACGGAAGCAGATCGGCGTTTGGGAACTCAGATGAAGGCGACCGGAGAAGTGATGGGTATCGGTCGGAACTTGGAAACCGCTCTGCTCAAAGCCATCCGTTCTTTAGATATCAAAGCCTATGGGCTTTTACTGCCGGAGCTTGAGGGATTAACCGACGCTGAACTTGAAAGCGGGTGCCGCCAACCGGATGATCGTCAGCTTTTTATTTTTGCTGAGGCCTTGAGACGTGGTTGGACGGTCGATCGGCTGGCTGAGGAGACGGGCTGGAATGTCTTTTATCTGAATTTCCTGCGCCGTTTGGTGGATAATACAGTTGCTTTAGAACAAGCACCCTGGGATAAGGCGGTCTTGTTGCGTGCTAAACGGCTGGGTTTTGCAGATCCGGAAATAGCCGACCTCTGGAAGTGTTCGGAAGATGAGGTTTACCGCTTCAGAATGGAACAGGGCATTCGACCGGTCTTCAAAATGGTCGATACCTGTGCCGGAGAGTTTGAAGCCACAACCCCTTACTTCTATTCCAGCTACGATGTGGAAGATGAAGGGGAGGTCCATAAGCGGCCCAAAGTGGTTGTCTTGGGATCCGGCCCGATTCGGATCGGACAGGGGATTGAATTTGACTATTGTTCTGTGCACGCAGTTTTGGCGCTGCGCAAAGCCGGATTTGAGAGTATTATTATTAATAACAATCCGGAGACGGTCTCGACAGACTTTGATACTGCCGATCGGCTTTATTTTGAGCCGTTGACTCTGGAGGACGTTTCGGCAATTCTGGATAAAGAACAGCCCGATGGCGTGGTTGTTCAGTTCGGAGGGCAGACAGCCATTGGCTTGGCTGGCGGCTTGGCGCGGCGCGGATACTCAATTTTGGGCACGTCGGTTGAAGACATTGACCGGGCAGAAGAGCGGGGCACCTTTGACCGCGTTCTGCAGGAACTCGGGGCCAAACGACCGCGCGGAGGCGGAGCTACGAGCATGGAACAAGTGCAAAACGTTGCCCAAGAAATCGGATTTCCGCTGGTGGTGCGTCCATCATATGTCCTGGGGGGACGGGCCATGGACATTGTTTATGAAGCGAAGGAATTAGAGGCCGTTGTAAGGCGCGCTCTGTCGGCTTCCTCGGATCAGGAGATTTGGATGGATCAATATCTGCTCGGGACAGAGGTAGAGGTTGATGCCATTTCCGACGGAGAGAACGTCTTTATCCCGGGAATCATGGAACATTTGGAACGGGCAGGGGTTCATTCCGGAGACTCCATTGCCGTCTATCCGCCTCAGACCTTGGACTTGAGCATGCAGGAGCGCATCATTGCTTTGACTGAGTCCTTAGCTCGATCTTTGAAAATTAAAGGCTTACTGAATATCCAATATGTAATTTATCAGCAAGAGCTTTTTGTACTCGAAGTCAACCCTCGCTCCAGCCGTACCGTTCCCTTTCTGAGTAAAGTCACAGGGGTTCCCATCGTGGATTGGGCCACGCAAGTGATCTTAGGCAGGCAATGGGAGGAGATCAAGATCCCGCATGGCCTCTGGCCAACAGGTGATCGGGTTGCAGTCAAAGCACCGGTGTTCTCCTTTTCCAAGCTGCAACGGGTCGAACCATCCTTAGGGCCGGAGATGAAATCGACCGGCGAGGTCATGGGGATGGACAAGACATACGAAAAAGCGCTCTACAAGGCGCTGCTTGGCGCAGGTCTGTCCTTTACTACCTATGGCTCGGTGTTCGTGACCTTGGCAGATCGTGATAAAGCGGAAGGGGTAGCTCTCGCTCGACGGTTCGCCGATCTTGGGTTTCGCCTCTTAGCGACCGAAGGAACGACGCGCTATTTAAAGAACGAGGGACTGAGAGTGGAACAGATTGCCAAGCTGCATGATGGTTCCAATGAGATTATTGACGGTATTCGCAAGCAAAAAATTCAATATGTGGTCAATACAACAACCCACGGGCGAGTGCAGGAAAGTGATGGGTTCGCGATCCGCAGAGCGGCCGTGGAATATGGAATCCCTTGCTTCACGAGTCTCGACACCGCTGCAGCGCTGCTCCAGGTGCTGGAAAGTATTTCGCCGGGCCTCTTGCCGCTATAGCGATGTTCGTGGTTCGAATCACGAACTACGAACATCGATTAGAAAGGAGATGCTGCTATGCTTACCAAAGGATACGTGGTCGTGCATGAACGCTTGGGAGATCATGAACAGAGGCTTAGGCGCTTGATCTTAAAGGGACCGATTGCCAAATCAGCAAAGCCGGGACAATTTGTAGCTGTCCAAGTTCAGGACTCCTCGATTTCGTCCTTTGACCCCTTGCTGCGGCGGCCCATTAGTATAGCCGAGATTGCTCCGGATCAAGACGAAATCACCTTGCTCTATCGGATTCAAGGTCGGGGAACCGAAATCTTAGCCAGAGCACGGTGCGGGGAACAGCTCAGCCTAATGGGACCCTTGGGACAAGGCTTTTCCTTGCCGGAAGAAGGGGAATTATGGCTGATTGCCGGAGGAATTGGGATATTCCCGCTTTATGCGCTTGCTCAAGCTGCTCTTATCCGGGGACTGACGGTGCGCTTGTTTTGGGGGGGAGAAAACCAGTCGTTCCTGGAAAGCGCGGGACTTCTTCGCTGGCAAGCCCTGGGGATCCCGATACATCTTAATACGCTCGATGGAAGTTTAGGACAACAAGGATTTGTTACCGAACAGGTAGAGGAGCATTTAGCACAATTATTTGGCAAGACTAAAAAGGAGCAACCTCTGAGAGATGGGAAGATTAGCGTTGCTACTTGCGGACCGAAAATGATGATGCAGGCGGTTACAGAATTATGCGGCAGCTCCGGAGTGTCTGTGGAGGTTTCTCTGGAAGAACGCATGGGCTGCGCAGTGGGAGCCTGTTTAGGGTGTGTATGTACGCTTAGAGATGAAACAGGCACCCTGATCCATAAAAAAGTATGTCTGGATGGACCGGTATTTCGGGGTGAGGAGGTTGTTTGGGATGTGTCCTGTTGATCTAACAACGTCTCTGGCAGGAATAACTCTAAAGAATCCGGTCTTGACCTGTTCAGGTACTTACGGATTTGGAGAAGAGTATGCCGCTTATTGCCCGGTAGAAGCTTTGGGGGGTATAACCCTGAAAGGGCTTACCCCTGAACCAAGGTTAGGAAATGCCGTTCCTCGCTTGGCGGAAACCCCGGCCGGCTTGTTAAATGCGGTCGGGTTAGAGAATCCTGGGTTAGAGGAATTCTTGAAATCCTATCTTCCCAAAGTGCAGAAATTGCCAACGGCGGTGATTGCCAATATTTCCGGTTTTTCGCTGGAGGATTATGTCTGGATGGCTCAGGCCTTGCAACAGGATTCAGGGCTAGTTGCGCTGGAAATAAACATTTCGTGTCCCAATGTCAAACATGGCGGCATGCATTTCGGCACAAATCCTCAAAGCGCTGAAGAGGTGATCGCGGCGGTCAAAGCAGCAACGGATCTGCCGATCATTGCCAAGCTTTCGCCGAACGTCACAGATATTGTAGAGATGGCCAGAGCGGTACAGCGCGGGGGCGCGGATGCTCTATCGCTGATCAATACGCTTTTAGGAATGCGGATTGACCTTGATGAACAGCGTCCAGTGTTGGCCAATACCTTCGGAGGGCTTTCCGGACCAGCCATTCTCCCGGTAGCCTTGCGTATGGTTTGGCAAGTTGCGGAAGCGATCGATTTGCCGATCATCGGCATGGGGGGGATCACCACCTGGCAGGATGCAGTGGAATTTCTCTTAGCCGGGGCGACGGCGGTAAGTGTCGGTACGGGGAATTTCGTTAATCCTCAGGCTCCGCTGGAGATCCTCCAAGGTATCCAAGACTATTGTGCTAACAGAGGAATGGCCTCAGTGCGTGAATTGGTAGGATTGGCCCATATCGCTTAGAACCGGACAGTTGAGAAATGGAGGGATGACCTGTGGATGTGACATTGAATAAGCGGGTTATGGTGGCCCTTGATGTTCAAGGGCGCAAGGAAGCCTTAGCCCTGGCAACGACGCTTCAAGGCAGCGGGTGTTGGCTTAAAGTGGGGATGGAACTGTATGCGTATGCCGGTCCCGCAATAATCCAGGAACTTAAAGAGTTAGGATTCCCCATCTTTCTGGACTTGAAGCTTCATGATATTCCCACAACGGTAGAACGAGCGATTCACGGATTCGTTCAGTGGGGCGTCGACATGATCAATGTCCACTGCAGCGGTGGGTATGAGATGATGGCCAGAGCGGCCCAGGCTGTACGGGAAGCAGGCAGTAAGCTGGGAAACGTGCCGAAAGTGATTGGCGTTACAGTCCTGACCAGTATGTCAGAAAGTCAGTTTAAACAAGAGTTGGGGGTTCAACGGGATCTTCAGGGGCATGTGCTGGCACTCGCCAAACTGGCTGAACGAGCAGGATTGGACGGAGTTGTCGCTTCGGCCCTGGAGGCAAGAGATATCAGGAAAAATACCCAACCCGGTTTTCTGATTGTTACACCGGGGATTCGTCCGGTCTGGAGTGAAGCGCAGGACCAAGCGCGGGTCCTTACTCCTCAGGAAGCTTTGGCGGCAGGCAGTTCGTATCTCGTGGTCGGGAGACCGATTACCCGGGCGGAGGATCCGCGTCAGGCTTTAGACCGCCTATGGGTACAATAGGAAAAGGAGAGAATGACAAGCATGGATCATCAATTAAACCTAGGAAAAACCCAACTGACACCGGAGGAATACCTGGATTTGTTCAGAAAGAGCGACGCCCTGTTGGACGGGCATTTTCTTTTAACTTCCGGAAAACACAGTGCGCAGTATATGCAGTGTGCTCAAGTCCTGCAATACCCGGAACGGGCAGCCACCCTTGCAGAGGGTTTGGCCGCAACGTTTCGGGGCATGGATATTCAAACAGTCATCGGACCGGCCATGGGAGGCATCCTGGTGGCGCATGAAGTTGCCAAGGCCTTAGGGGTGCGGGCCTTATTTACAGAACGGGAAAACGGAATCATGCGTTTGCGCAGAGGGTTTACCCTTTCTCCGCAGGAACGCGTGCTGGTCGTTGAGGATGTGATCACAACCGGGGGGTCCGTTCGCGAGGTGCTTGCTGTGGTTCGGGAATTTGAGGCTATTCCGGTGGGCGTCGGCGTATTGGTTGATCGTTCTGGTGGGACGGTAGATTTTGGTTTGCCGCAAAGTTCAATTATTCAGCTGAATATCCAGGCCTATGAAGCCCGGGAATGCCCGCTTTGTGCTCAAGAGATTCCGGCGATTAAGCCGGGAAGCAGGAAAGTCTAAAAGAAAATGACTCAATTAGAGGCGCAGATAATTAGGACCTAAAATCCCGCATTTTTTATACCTACAAGGAGAAACACTGTAAATACGCCTTGGGGATTCTGAACGGGGAACCACAGACTACACAGATTACACAGATTACACAGATTAAGAACGATTAGATAGCAACCCACAGACAAAGGATAAAGGGGATGGAGAATGTGGATTGGCGATCATCAATTGAGTTACAAGCGATTTGTAGTTTAGAGTCAGAATGTATTTATTCTGTGTTAATCTGTGTGATCTGTGGTTGATTAACTGAGTACCTGAATAGTCACAAAAAATGATTCGTAATTCAATTTGCAGGTATAATTTTTAAGAAGACTAGGCCTAACTTAATATTTAAAAAAATGATAATCATCATTTAAGAAAGAAGGATATACAGAATTAGTGTCGAAGTAGTCTTTTATGAAGATTTTTGTGGCTATGAATTAGGAGGAGGGGTTTATTTTGAAGAAAATTTTGGTGGCGACTGATGCTTCGGAGTATTCACGAACAGCGTTAAAAAGTGCTTTGGTACTCGCTAGGGAATTTCATTCGGAAATCGAGCTTCTGTTCGTTCTGCACAAGACACTGGTTTATGATGATAGTCTTCTTGATCAGGATCTTATTATGCAAAGCCAAGATGAAAAGACTGGGGAGCGGGTGTTAAAAGCCACTCTGGAAGGAATTGATGTCTCGGGTGTCACCATTACCCAAAAAATAGCTGAAGGAAAACCAGCCAACGTTATCTTACAAGAGATTGATAAAGAAAATATCGATTTGGTGGTTATGGGGAGCCATGGTTACGGGGCGATTGCCGGCGCCGTCTTGGGTAGCGTCAGTCAGCGCGTTCTCCACAGCGCAAAATGTTCCGTTCTTATTGCTAAATAAATAGCATTTTTGTACAATATATAGTGTTCAGTGATATAACAAGGCTGAAAGCATTTGCTTTTAGCCTTGTTATGTTATAACGTAAATTGCGGAAGGGGGCTGATCGTGAAAAAGGTCATCTTATTTGTGATTGACTCCCTTCATCCTGTGGTCTTGGAGAGGGTCCTGGCGGAAGGCAAGGCTCCGGCTCTTCATTTTTTAACTAAGCAGGGAACCTATATCGAGCGCGTCATTTCCTCTTTTCCGACCATGACCCCGGTCGCTACAAGTTCTATGATAACTGGGACTTGGTCTGAGCGACATGCGATTCCCGGATTTATCTGGTATAACGAGGAGATCCGGAAAATCGTGGATTATGGAGCGACCTGGCAAAGTGTCTTGAGAATTGGTCCGGAGAAGGTTCTCCGTAACCAATTAATAAGGCTTAACGAAGAACATTTGAATCCGGAAACCCCAACTTTGTTTGAAACGCTCGAAGCGGGCGGATATAGTACGGGATGTGTTAATTTTTTCATGCATCGCGGTGCGCACCCTTACAGAGTTAGACTTCCCTTTTTGATAGCTTTGGCGACACGTTTTGGTCTTAAGCAAGTAAAGGTTTCCGGTCCTTCCCAATTGATCCTAGGACAGCTTATCCATCCGCTTCTCTTGGGTAGGTTAAATACCTACCCAAGAGGAGTCTTTCAACGCTTTGGCTTTAACGATGCTTTCTCGGCAAAAATTGCGGCCCAGCTTGTTCGGGAGAGAAAACAACCGGATTTCTTGGTGGTATATTTCCCCGATAACGACAAATATTCCCATAAATATGGACCTTTGTGCACGGGGTCTTCACTTGAACAAGTAGATCGCCAAGTAGCTGTGGTTCTGGATGAGTTTGGTTCTTGGGAAAAAGCGCTTGAAAAGAATGTAATTATCGTTACGGGAGACCATTCTCAGACTGCGGTTGGTTTGGGCAATGAATACCTAATTGATTTAGATCGTGTTTTAAAGTCCTTTAAACGGTTGAAGGCCACAGAAGAGGCCAGTGTGGCTAACAATAAAGAGATTGCCATTTGCCCGAATGAACGTATGGCTTTTATTTATCTTCTGCAACGAGAAAATGAAATTTTACCTAATGTCGTGAGTGTTTTAGTCAGAGATTCACGCAATGCTCAGATCGCCTGGAAAGTTTCTGAAAATAAATATTGTGTTCTTCAAGGCGGGACAGAAAAACAACTTATCTTTTCTCGCGCCGGCTCCTATCAAGACGTTTACGGCCAAAGCTGGTCTTGGGAAGGCGACTTATCCGTGGTCGATGTCTGTGTGTCAGATGATCAAAAAATCGAATTTGGCAAGTTTCCGGATGCCTTTACGCGTCTAAGTTCCGCTCTTGAGGTGCGGAGTGAAAGCCGGGTGGTCCTTTCGGCAGCCTCCGGCTATGAATATTTGGCTGCAGGGGCGCCGATTCACCCGGGCGGAGGGAGTCACGGCTCCCTCGAAGCAGAAGATTCGACGGTTCCGATGATTATTTCCGGAATGCCAATTAGGTTGGATCACGCTCGGATCATTGATTTATTTCCGATGATTCGGGGGCATTTTGGGTTGTCATAACCACCTTCAGTACTTAATAAAAGCTGTCTCTTGAAAACAAAAGGAGATTTGATGATGATCCACGATGATATCCGTTTTTATAGACTTTGGTTTGAAGATTTCACGAAAAGATATCCTTCGGAAGATGCGGCAGTGGAGGCCAACCTGAGATATAAAAAAGAACATTCGCTGAGAGTTCGAGATTATATGCTAACCCTGGGACGAAATCTTCAGTTTGATACCAACCAGATGCTGCTGGCCGAAGTGATTGGACTCTTTCATGATCTCGGCCGTTTTGAACAATACGTGAAGTACCAGACATTTAAAGATCACCAGAGTGAGGATCATGCTAAATTGGGATTGTTGGTTCTGGAGCAGGAAAAGATCTTTTCAGGTCGAGTAAGCGAGCTGGAAAAGGAAATTATTCATACTGCCATTAGGAATCACAATCAACGGGTTATCGATAAAAACGTGAATGAGAACACATTTTTGTTTTGTAAACTTATCCGGGAGGCAGATAAACTGGATATTCTTGAGCAGGTCATTAATTTCTATGAGCATCCCCAGCGAACCCCGCATTTGGTGGTGGAGGGGAATCACGAGGATGAAAGATATTCCCCGGAAATTATTCAGGGCATTTTGAGCGGAAAGCAGATTTCCTATCTCAGTGTTAATACCCCGGTGGATATGAAGTTGATTCGCTTGTCGTGGTTGCTGGACCTAAGCTTCCCGACAGCCTTGGAGATTGCCAAAAGTAAACAATTCTTGGCACGACTCTGGGCGTTTATCCCTGTGACAGAAGAAACTCTTAAGGTATTTCAGTACATAGAGCAGAACACCGTTGGCTTGTCAGGATAGGCAACGGTATAATCCGCATTCATGAGCAGGAGCTTTCCGCCCCAGGCGCCAGCATAAATGAAGAATATGCTGAAATTTAAAAAACAGAAACAGATTGACAAAACAGTTAGGGTTGTATATTATGTTAGATAACTTAATAAATTCTATAAAAGCGAAGACGGAGAAAAGTAAGCTATTATTGCCTTTCAGGGAGGAAGAGTCTCGACTGAAAACTCTTCTATGTGTGGTGGTAGGTGAAGTTCCCTCCCGAGCTGCCGGCTGAACGAATTCAAGTAGGCTTGGACGGTTCTTCCCCGTTAATTGGAAGGAGGTATCGGATGTTATTCCCGTACCTTTGTCGAGTGGGCCTTTGGCCAAAGTCGGGTGGTAACGCGAGATTGAACTTCTCGTCCCTTCAGGGATGAGAAGTTTTTTGCTTTTGTTGGACTTAGACAAACTCGACAAATGCGAGTTTGATGTGCTGTACTTTTGGAGAGGGCCAATTCGGCCAAAATGGGTGGTAACGCGGAAGTCCACGGCTTTCGTCCCTATGCAGGGATGCGCCGTGGATTTTTATTTTAATTTAAGGAGGAAACTTTATGAAAGATTTGCGCTTGGCAGGGCTCAATACTGAACGAAGTACAATTGAGGTCAACGGGGTAACTATCGGAGGAAAGGAAATTATCCTGATGGGTGGACCCTGTGCGGTTGAATCAAGCAGCCAGATGAGACAGTCAGCAGCAACCGTAAAAAAGGCAGGCGGAAAGATTCTGCGCGGTGGGGTCTTTAAACCGCGCACTTCACCCTATAGTTTCCAAGGGTTAGGTCCGGAAGGCGTCAACTATTTGGTTCAAGCCGCTAAAGAACATGACCTGCTCTGTGTAACAGAAGTCATTGATACTCTAAGTCTGGAGATTGTGATCGACCAGGTTGATATTATTCAAATTGGTGCCCGGAATATGCAGAATTTCGAACTGTTGAAATTACTTGGTAAAATTAACAAACCGATTATCCTTAAAAGAGGATTGTCGGCAACGATAGAAGAGTGGTTGTTAGCCGCCGAATATATTTTGGCTGCCGGTAATCCGCAGGTTATTCTTTGTGAGCGAGGGATTCGGACGTATGAACCCAGTACCAGAAATACCTTAGATCTCAGCGCTGTAGGAGTTGCCAAAGAACTTTCCCACCTGCCGGTTATCGTCGATCCGAGTCACGCAGCCGGCAGAAGGGATTTAATTTCGTCTTTAGCGAAGGCTGCAATTGCAGCAGGTGCGGATGGTCTCTTAATTGAGATGCACCCCAATCCTGCTGAGGCAGTAAGCGATGGCCCCCAGTCTTTGCTGCCCGATCAGTTTGTTCACCTCGCGGGGGAACTGAGGCTGGTCGCCAAAGCGGTGAATAGAGTATTTGCTTGCGGAACGCAAGGCGCAGAGGAAACCCTTGAATCTCTGCGTACCCAGATTGACGGCATTGATCGAGAGATTATGGAAAGCCTGGCAGCCAGGATGAAAATTGTCAAAAAAGTAGGGGATCACAAACGACTGGATCGGATTAAAGATTGTGGGCGAGAAAAAGAAATCATTCAGCGCTTAGTCAGCCTTGCCTCGGAGTTAGAACTCTCCCCTGAGTTAGTGAAAAAGGTATATCCAATAATTTTCGAGTTCGGAGTTCAATCCCAAATTAAAAATAAATTAGCAAGCAAAGGAGACTTGATTAGCGCCAAGCTTTAGCTAAGCAGCGGACTTAGGTGCACCTATTCTATGTTGTGAGTGGCCTGAACAAAGCAAAGCCGCAGTAACGTCCCTTTTCTGGGTCCGGAAAACCTGGATTAAGAAAAGGGACATTCCCCGATAAGCATCTCTAGATGTTAGAGGATTGGTTTAAAGTTTAAATTTTATGTAGGAAATCTACACACAAAATATAGTTTCTATTATTGGCATGTTTAAAAATCTTCGTTGCAGTCACACAAACGTTTCCGGTAGCATGAGATACATAGGGATTAGAAAGATACTTGCCCTCTCTGGAATTTATAAGTTTATAAAAATAATTCTTGAGTGAGTGGTCTACTCCTTTCACTGCCGGATAAAACATAAGACTTTGGCGCTGATTCCGGTTATCACTGCTAAACAGTGTGTTGCTAACCTGAATTCCTTGTTCATCAAGGATATAGGAACACTCAATCTGCAAATCCCTATAATTATTAACATACTTTATAAACAGATCGTCGTATTCAGCCGGATTGCTATTTTCAAGCTCGACAATTAAATTATGTAAAAATCTATAAATTGTACGGCGATAGATTCTTTCGTTCCTCATTTTTGAGTTCAGATAATTCTTAAATTCAAAGGCAGTGTCAGCGATCTTATTATCCAGAGCGTCCAGCAGTTCGCTACTCAGAAACTGAGGCTTGGAAAAATAATAGCCTTGGATTAGGTGTGCTCCGTATTCAAGGGCCGAATTAAGTTCCCCTTCTGTCTCAACGCCTTCGGCAACCACGACTGCCCCAATCTTATTGGCCATAGTCACAATACATTTAAAGATTTCTTGTTTGTAATAACTTATCTCGATTTCCTTAATCAAAGAACGATCAATTTTAATAATATCCGGTTTAATCAGAGAAATTCGATCGAAGTTTGAAAAACCTACGCCAAGATCGTCTATGGCGATTAGAAACCCTGATTTTCTGTAATTATTGACAAAGCGAACCAGATGCTCGATGTTTTGCACCTTTGATTCGTTGATCTCGATAACTACGTTTTCCGGCGGTATCTTGTGTTTAAGGACTTGGCGGAGTAAATAGTTTGATCCCCCAACCATGTCAATGAGTGTAGCGTCAATATTAATAAATAAATGCAAATCGGAGTTTATTATGTGCATATCCAGGAACCCTTCAATGCCCTTTTCACGGCACAGTCGGTCTAAGGGCAAGATTATGCCGTTCTTATGAGCATAAGCGAAAATTTCCAGAGGGGCAATAAGCGTATTATCTATCGGGTCGAGGCCCCTGGCTAAACTTTCAAGGCCTATAATTTTTTTCTTAGTGACCGAGATGATGGGTTGATACTGCGAAACAATTTTATTCTCAATAATGATTCCGCGGATTTTATCGATTTCGGCATTGTTTATCTGTTTAGCCATGTAATACATCGAATTCCTTCCTGATAATATTTATATAACAAAAAAACTTTTAGAAAAGAGACTTTACTTCTTTCCTAAAAGGCTTCATTGCACATCAGTAGATCCATAATAAAATATATATTGACAAAATACAATCCTTCTCAGGTCATTTTCGGACGGAAAGCTTTTAATAAAGAAATAGCCCTTTTTTAAGTATAATAAGTTCGGGCGTTGATTTCAGTATTTGATGGCAATTTAGGTAACCAAAGTGGCGGCACGGATTTGGATGAGGTGGGGCAAGAATTACTGACTGTAACGATCTTTTTAAAAGGAGGATTTTAATAGATAGACGAAGAATAGATTCAAAAATGTACTTAATATATTTGACAATAATAAACCCGAAAGAATTATAATATTACCTATGAGGGGATGCAGTAACGTGGATGAGAAGATTACCTATACAGAGGAAGAACTGAGACAGCAGATGGAAGAGTTAATCCAAACCACCCTGTACAAGGAGTTAAAGGAATCTGAGGATGAGCTCAGGCGACAATTAGCTGTCATTCAAACGAATAGGGATCTGATTGCCCTCAGCGAAGAACGTTACAGAACGCTGGTGAATAATTCCCGCGATGTAATTTATAGTTGTAATTGTGACGGAGTTGTTACGACCATTAATGATAGATTTTGTGATGTTGTAGGTTTGTCAAAAGAAGAGATTCTCGGCAAACGTATGCTGGATATTCAAAGGAATTCCGGTTTTAGCGAGGAATGGAATAATGCCTTTACCCGAGCGGTTGATAGTGGTATGGTAAGTTCTTACACTTGCAGCTGTGAAATGAAAGTCGGAAAGGGTGTTGGTCACTGTAATGTGACGATATCTCCGCTGTTTGATCTTAAGAGAAAAATCATTGGAGTCATAGGAATAAATCATGATATAACCACAATAAAAGAAAATGAAAAAATGATCAGACATATGGCTTATTACGACTACATAACAGATCTGCCTAATCGAGTTCTTTTCTTAGAACGCTTGAAAAATGCGATTCAATTATCAGAAAAGAGAGCTACCCAAGTGATCGTAGTAATCCTTGATTTGGACAACTTTAAAGTAATCAACGATACGTTAGGACATGCCATGGGAGATGCTCTGTTAATTGAAACATCGAGAAGATTAGTAAAATGTATAGACCCAAAAGATACGGCTGCTCGTTTGGGTGGAGACGAATTTTCATTGTTATTGCAAGATGTCAAACATGAAGATGATATATTTTATCTTATGAAGAGGATTAAATTAGTATTTGAAGAACCTTTTGAAATTACTAACGGATCAATTAGTCTAACGGCAAGCATCGGCGTATCAATCTATCCGGATGACGGAGAAACAAATGAAGAACTCTTGAATAATGCAACGACAGCTATGTATAAAGCTAAGCGATCCGAAAAGAATGGCTATCAAATTTTTAATTACAGAATGAAACATGAGCTTTTGCAAAAAGCCAATATTTCAAGATTATTAAGCAACGCTATAAAAAACAGTGAATTTGTTTTATATTATCAACCGCAATATACCGTTACAGGAGAACTGCGTGGTTTTGAAGCCTTAATCCGCTGGAACAGTCAGGAAATGGGTTTTTTAAACCCCATGGAGTTTATACCAATAGCCGAAGAAACGGGACAGATTATCCAGATTGGCGAGTGGGTCTTAAACATGGCTTGTCTTACTTGTAAAAAGTTTGAAGATAAATATGGCTGTGAATTAATCATGGCGGTGAATATCTCCCCGATTCAATTAAAGCAAAGAGAGTTCGGAGATCTTGTCCTCCAGGCCATCCAAGCTTCCGGCATAAGGCCGACAAGTTTGGAGTTGGAAATAACAGAGAGCAGTTTCATTGACAATTATGACAGCGTTGTCAATACCTTGGAAAATTTGAAAGAACTTGGTGTGGGGATTGCCCTTGATGATTTTGGGACGGGATACTCCTCCTTGAGTTACCTAAAAAGACTCCCGATCAACCTATTGAAGATTGATAAGTCTTTTGTGCAGGAAATTAATTTTCTGGATCCTTTTAATGATTTGATCGAGTCAATTATTGCCCTCGTAAAAAAACTGAATATTAAAACCATAGCGGAAGGTGTAGAGACGCTGGAACAGCTTAACTATTTAGTTAATGCCAAATGTGATTTCACCCAGGGCTATTACCTTGGAAAACCGGGACCGGAAGAGTTAATCGGCGATATTATTGAAAAAGGCTCAGTTAAGCTTCCCAGCTAAGGGCCTTGGTGATGAGTCCGAAAACGGAAGATTAAACAAGTTCTGAGGAGAGAGACGAATGAAGGATTGCGTGTTCTGTACCTTGCCGGAAATAAAAATCTTGGCTGAGAACGAATTAGCCCAAGCCTTTTTTGATAAGTATCCAGTCAGTGAGGGGCATGTCCTGATTGTTTTGAAAAGGCACATTGCAACTCTTTTTGAGGCGACTGGGGAAGAGTTGGCGAGTATCGGAAATCTACTTAAAAAAGTCAAGGAGCATCTTGACAAACAGTTTCACCCGGATGGATACAACATAGGCGTTAATGTTGGCGATGCTGCCGGCCAGACCGTCTTTCACTTGCACGTTCACGTTATTCCCCGCTATTATGGAGATGCCGGATCTGTAAAGTGGCATTCTTAATGACACTTGATAGATAAGCGGTACCCACTTCATGTGAAGAAAGTAGTGATTATAGAGGAGGTAAGATGTGGATCACCAAGCCAACCTATTAACTGCCTTTGCTTATCGTAAGATTATTGTGGATGAAGAAGAGAATCCTATCGATTATGAATTTATTGAAGTCAACGAGGTCTTTGAGGGATTAATAAACTTAATCCGGGAGGATATAATCGGAAAAAGACCCGGAGATATGCTAGCCTATAACGCCGATAATCCATTTGATTGGATTAGTTTTTATGGTGAGGTCGCCCTAACCGGTAAAGCTGCAACGACCGAACAGTATTCGGAAGCTTTAGGGAGATGGTATAGGGTTGAGGTATATTCCCGAAAAAAAGGGTATTTTGGCACCCTATTTACAGACATAACCAGGTACAAACAAACAGAATATGAATTATTAGCCAAAAATGAATTGCTTAGCCAACTTTATGAGGAAGTAATGGCTACAGAAGAAGAACTCAGACAACAGATGGACGAGTTGAATCAAGCCTCGCAGCTTCTGACAGAAAGCAAGAACAGGCTTAAACGGGCTCAAAAGATGGCTCATGTCGGAAACTGGGAGCTTGACTTGGAAACTAAGCTGCTCTGGGTTTCTGAAGAAGCCTTTAATTTATATGGCTTAAAAATGGACCAACATGAGTTGTCCCTTGAGTTGGTTCAGCAGTTAGTTCACAAGGAAGACAGAAGTAGAATGGATAAAGCTTTAGAGAGTTTGCTCAAAGGAGAGTCTGAATACAATGTAACCTACAGGATTATCAGTGCTAATAATTCTGAAGAAAGGCATATGCATTCCGTAGCGGAAGTGGTATATAATAGCTCAGGAAAGCCTGTTAAAATTTTAGGGGTTATTCAAGAGGTTACGGAACGGGTCATTTATGAACAGGATTTAAATAATAAGAATAAAGAATTAACCAGACTGCATGAAGGATTAAAAGAAAATGAACAAAGAATTAAACATATGGCCTTTTACGACTACATAACGGATTTGCCCAACAGATTCCTTTTCTTGGATCGGTTAAAAGAGGCAATTAGAGTTGCCAAGAAAAATGGGACAAACGTGATCGTAGTATTTCTTGATTTGGACAACTTCAAAACAATCAATGACACTCTGGGCCATGCCATCGGCGATGCTCTTTTAATTGAAACCTCAGAAAGACTATTAAAATGTATTGATAGAGAAGTTACGGCGGCCCGTTTAAGCAGCGATGAGTTCGCAATGTTAATCGAGGGCGTTGACCAGGAAAATAGTATAGTTCCTATCTTAGAAGGAATAAGATCGATCTTTAAGGAATCCTTCTGGATTAATGAAAATATACTCAATATAACGGCTAGTATTGGAGTTTCTATTTATCCGGATCATGGGGCAACAGGAGAGGAACTCATCAATAATGCTGATATGGCTATGTATAAGGCCAAAGAATTCGGCAAAAACGGCTATCAATTTTTCAACTTCAAAATGAAAGAGAATCTCCTGAAAAAAGCAAATATTGAAAGGTTACTCAGAAAGGCCATAAAAAACAATGAATTTGTCTTGCATTATCAACCGCAATATATTACGGAAACCGGAAAAATCCGTGGATTTGAGGCGCTCATACGTTGGCATAGTCCCGAAATGGGTTATTTAAATCCCATGGAGTTTATACCCATAGCCGAAGAATCAAGGTTGATTATTGAAATCGGAGAATGGGTCTTAAATACAGCGAGCTGTGTATGTAAAAAGCTCCAAGATAAATGTGGTTATGACCTAATTATGGCGGTGAATATTTCGCCTATTCAACTAAGGCAAAGGAGATTTCATTGGACAGTTTTGAAGGCTATTGCGTTGTCCGGAATAAAAGCCTCGAGCCTTGAGTTGGAAGTAACAGAAAGTATCTTTATCGACAGTTATGATGATGTTGCCAATGAATTGAGAAGTTTGAAAGATCATGGCGTAAGGATTGCCCTTGATGATTTCGGAACAGGATATTCATCGTTAAGCTATTTAAGGAAACTCCCAATTAATTTCTTGAAAATTGATAAGGCTTTTATCCAGGAAATTGATGCTTTGCATCCTCATAATGAACTGACTGAATCGATTATTTCTTTAGTACATAAGCTCAATATTAAAACGATCGCCGAAGGGGTGGAGACGTTAGAACAACTTAACTACTTAATCAAGGCAAAATGTGATCACGTTCAGGGCTATTTGCTCGGGAAACCGGGGCCGGAGGAGTTGATGGACAGCATTATGGAAAAGGGCGGTTTAAAAGAGTTTCTTTTATGAGTTTATTCAATGGCCACATTCTTTAGTTTTATATTGCTACAACTGCCGGTAGAGGATATAATGTCTAAAAAGGTTGTGCAATAAAATTCAAACTTGGAGGATTGACGAATAATGGAAAGAGTTTTCAACTTTAATGCAGGTCCAGCCACACTTCCGCTTGTGGTTTTAGAAGAAGCTCAGCGCGAATTGCTGAATTTTAAAGGCACGGGTATGTCTGTTATGGAAAATAGTCATCGCACTAAAGAGTATGAGGCCATCAATTCTGAGGCGGAAGCTCTGATTAAAGAATTGCTGGACGTGCCGGAAAATTATCGGGTTTTGTTTCTCCAAGGTGGAGCAAGTACTCAATTTGCCGCAGTTCCCTTGAATTTAGTTCCGCCGGATGGTCACGCGGACTATATTCTCACCGGAGCTTGGGCGGAAAAAGCTTATAAGGAAGCCTCGAAGTTCGTTAAAGCCAACGTAATCGCCAGTACTCAGGACGAAAACTTTAATCGTATTCCCACAATTGAAGAAATTAAGGTGAGTGCCGGACCTGCTTATGTCCATCTTTGTTCCAATAATACAATCTTCGGGACTCAATGGCAGTCTTTTCCGGACTTTGGCGGGATTCCGCTGGTCGCTGACATGTCCAGCGATATTCTGTCACGCCGCTTCGATGTTTCTAAATTTGCCTTAATTTATGCCGGAGCGCAAAAGAATCTCGGTCCGGCCGGCGTGACTGTGGTTATTATTCGCAAGGATTTATTGGATAATATTCCTACTAACATCCCGACAATGCTGCGCTATGATATTCACGCTAAAAATGACTCTTTATACAATACTCCGCCCAGTTTTTCCGTTTATATGGTGAATTTGGTTTTGCGTTGGCTGAAGAACAACGGCGGGTTAGTCGCAGCGGAAAAGCGCAATGCGGAGAAAGCTGCTCTAATTTACGATACCATTGATAACAGTGAGGGCTATTATCGAGGCCACGCTGTTCAAGATAGTCGCTCGCTGATGAATATCACCTTCCGCTTGCCTAGCGAGGAGTTAGAGAAAAAATTTGCGGCTGAGGCCACTGCCCAAGGGATGGTTGGTTTAAAAGGGCATCGTTCAGTTGGCGGTCTCCGCGCCTCCGTCTACAATGCCATGAGTATTGAAGGGTGTAAGGCGTTGGCTGAGTTTATGAAAGCCTTTCAAAGCAAGAACAAGTAAGTTATACGGCCCTTTGGTTCCCCCTAAAGCAGGAGGCTGGTATTATGAAAATTGGTAGTATTGTCAATTCCAGTGTAAATACTATTTTTGTCGAGGATACTGTTCAGAAAGCTTTAGAAATCATGACTGGAATGAACATAAATGGGATGCTCGTTGTGGATCATGAAAATAAACTGGTTGGAATGATTGTTAAAGCTGATATCTATCGCTTTTTGATTCAGCCTGGGCATATCGATAGTTGTCCTGTGGATTGGGTTATGTCAAAACAAGTGATTACTGCTGAGGCTGATGATGACATTTTACTTGTGGCTAAGCGATTGAGAGATCATGATATTGTTGCCATGCCGGTGCTGGAGAATGAAGAAATTGTTGGGATTATTAGCATTGAAGATTTATTGGATTACTATATTAGTTTGAACTCCAAGAGTTAGTTGATTTAAATGAATCCCAAAACTTTATTATAGGAATAAAAAAACACAGCCAACTTGGCTGTGTTTTTTGCAGAGTTGGATTGCCTGCGACAAGCGCCTAAAAGGCAGATCGGCGTTATATTGAAAAATTTCTGATTATTTACTGAAGGAAAAAGTGGAACTTTGGCGAAAAAGAGAATTAGCGGTCAATTAAAGAGTCAGAGGGATTGAGAACGGAAAGAATAAAGAAAACAAGACCAATATAAAGAAAGATGTGGGAAGAGTGAAAATTTCCGATTATGAGATTGCCTTAAGGATATTACTGGCGTGTGTTTTTGGAGGAATAGTAGGTTTTCAGAGAGAACGCCACGATAGTCCGGCAGGATTTAGAACGCATATTTTAGTATCTTTGGGAGCCGCTTTAATCATGATTATCTCGATGTATGGCTTCTCTGACTTTACTACTGTAAACAAAGATCCTGCTCGCCTGGCTGCTCAAGTCGTCTCCGGTATTGGCTTTTTAGGAGCCGGTACTATTTTGAGGGATGGAGGATCGGTTAAAGGCTTAACAACGGCAGCATCTCTCTGGGTTGTTTCGGCTATCGGATTGGCCGCAGGAGCGGGTTTTTATTTTTTAGCATTCCTGGTTACTTGCTTAGTTTTTATTACCCTAGAGCGTTCCGTGGAACATCACTTTTTTAGAAGTAAACAAGTTCTACGGATAGTCACGGTCAATGGAACTTGTAAAGTCCAGGATATAAACCGCATTATAGAGGCCAATAAAATAATCGCTGAAAATATTTCTATGACTTTTTTGAAAGAAGAGCAGAATAAGACAACCTTTGAATATACCTTAAGGAATCCCTTTAAACGGATCAACTCGGAGAAAATCATCGAAGACATCAATCGCGTTGACGGGGTATACTCAGTTGAGAAAGTTTAAGTTTGGGTTGGCGGCTAAACATTTACTTGATATTTGGCCTTGACAATCATAAGAAGTAGTGTAGAATATGGAAAACAGTAAAAATGTAAAAATGACGATGAGAGGGAATAGTACAGTCTTTGTGCCGTTTTAGAGAGCTGTCGGTTGGTGAAAGGCAGTAATGGGATAGGATTGGAACTCTTCCTTGAGTAGCCGACCGAAATTGTATTAAAGTAGGCTCGGACGGAGCTTCCACTGTTAAAAGGAAGGAGATATCGGAACTTCTTTGGTTGAAGTTCGGGTTACGTAGTTTGAGCTCTGAAGTGATATTTCAGCTCGAACCACGAAGCGCGAATTATTGCCCACGATTAGCTCCTGTATCTGCAGAGAAGGCGGCTGTTTGCCGTCAACTTGAGTGGTACCGCGAACTAACCCTTCGTCTCAATCAGAGACGAAGGGTTTATTTATATTTAAGGAGGAATTTACAATGCGTAGATTGTATGTTTTTGATACCACCCTGAGAGATGGAGAACAATCCTTGGGGATTACTTTGAATGTTAAGGAAAAATTAGAGATTGGCCACCAGTTGGTGAAGCTTGGCGTCGATATTATTGAAGCGGGCTTTCCGGCTTCCTCGCCGGGAGATCTGGAATCGGTCCGAACGATCGCCAAGGAGATGAAAGGGGTTATCATTTGTGGCTTGACAAGGGCGATGGTACAGGATATCGATATTTGCGCCGAAGCTTTGCGGCAAGCGGAGTATCCCAGAATCCATACCGGTATTGGGGTTTCACCGGTTCACATGGCAAAGAAACTGAAGCTGACCCCTGACCAAGTCGTGGAGCGGGCGGTTTCTGCCGTTAAGTATGCTAAGAAATATGTGAGCGATGTGGAGTTTTACGCCGAGGATGCCTTTCGGAGTGATCCGATGTTTCTGACTAAGGTTATCGAGGAAGTAATCCGGGCCGGAGCCACAGTGGTAAATATCCCGGATACTGTCGGCTATGCTAACCCGTGGGAATATGGAGATTTAATTAGTTATGTGATTAATAACGTTAAGAATATTGATAAAGCAATGGTCAGCGTACACTGTCATAATGATTTGGGCATGGCTACGGCAAATTCCCTGGCGGGCATTAAAGCCGGAGCGAGTCAGCTGGAAGGAACCATTAACGGTATCGGAGAGCGGGCCGGAAATACTTCTTTGGAAGAGGTAATTATGGCGATTTACGTTCGGCAGGAAGGATATGGGGTGGAGAGTATCGTTAACACCCGTGAGATATCTGCCACCAGCAGACTTGTTTCGCGGATAACCGGAGTGCCGGTTCCTGACCATAAGGCGATTGTCGGAGCTAATGCTTTCATGCATGCTTCGGGAATTCACCAAGACGGGGTCCTAAAAGATAGAGAAACTTATGAGATAATTCGACCGGAAACCATCGGCGTTCCTCAAAATATGATCAGCCTGACGGCAAGATCAGGGAGACATGCCCTGCAACATTGCCTGGAAGAATTAGGGTATACAGTCGAAGGGGCCCAGCTCGAAGAAGTTTATCATAGATTCTTAAAATTGGCTGATCTAAAGCAAGAAGTGTTTGATCAGGATCTGTATGTATTGATGGGGGATTCGGGAAGTATGACAAACGGTATTTTACTTCGGGACATGTCTATCGCCACAAATGGGGTCGAGATGGCTACAGCCACCGTTGCCCTGGAAGTAGATGGAAAATTAATGACGGATGCCGCTTGTGGCAACGGGCCAGTTAACGCTCTCTTTAATACGATTGACAGGATAACCGGGAATGTTGCCACACTTGAAGATTTCACTCTGAAGTCAGTGACCAGGAGCAGCGAGGCGCTGGGTGAGGCTACTGTTAAGTTGCGTTACGATGATGGTCGCCTTGTGTTAGGCAAAGGATTCTCTACAGATATCATTGAAGCCAGTGCCAAAGCTTACATTAATGCTTTAACAAAGAGAACCGTTCGCATTGATATAGAAGCGGATGCTTCAATTTGATTTGATTGCCAACCAAAGTCTCAATTTGGCAGTTTAGAAAATAATTGTTTAAAATATTCGCATAACAATGGAAGGAAAAGCGTTAGATTCGGCGAAAAGGAACAAGTAACGAATACAAGATTTTGTCTGGCAGCTGAAATAAACGCATAAAGGGAGGAGTGCTATTTACAGATTAGGGAAGCTAGGAAGGGAGATACATCATCATGGAACAACACTTTCTTGTGTTCAAAGATGTGGCAGAAACCAAAAATATTACGTTGTCAGCTAAGAAGCTGCACATGAGTCAGCCCAGTATAAGTCTGCAAATTCAAAATTTAGAAAATCAATGTGGTGCTCGATTATTTGATCGGACTAATAAAGGGGTTACGCTAACTAAAGAAGGTCAGATTTTTTATGCACATGTTCGGAGTATCTTAGACCTTCTTGCCAATGCTAAAGAGCAGATCAGTGCCTTGGCTCAAAATCAGAGAGGACTGATTTACCTTGGTGCGACTTTAACGATTGGCGAATATATTCTTCCCAATATCTTGGCGTTTTTGTTTAAGACTCACCCAGATGTGGATTTCAAAGTAAAGATCGCTAATACGGAGTCAATCTCTCAAGATGTATTAGAGAAAAAAATGCATATCGGCTTGATAGAGGGGCCGGCTCCCCAGCATAAAGACCTAAATGTTAATAAATTTTGGGAAGATGAGTTGGTAGTCGTGATTCCCAATTTTCATCCTTGGGCAACAAGAAATAGCATTTCCTTAGCTGAACTTCCACTCGAACGACTGGTGACCCGTGAGGACGGTTCGGGAACTCGCAGAGTGATGGAGGTGGCCCTTAAAGAAAGAGGGCTTGATCCGGAGCAATTGAATATAACGATGGAATTAGGAAGCACTCAGGCAATCAAACAACTAGTCTCCGCAGGACTTGGAATTACGATTATCTCGTCTTTAACTGTGAGCCGGGTAGGGGACCGAAAAACATTTAAGACATTAAAAATTCAAGATGCTCCCATTTACCGACCTCTCAGTATTCTAACCAATGCTCGGGCTACTCAGACAAAAGATGAACTTATCTTAATCGACTTACTTCATGATCACAGGCTGTTAGCGGACGTTTTAAGTAAAGATTATAATATATTAGAGCCTGTCGAGTAAGTTGCAGCATATTTCACGGGGATGAGATCATTAAAAATAGGACTCTGGCGCTTAGGTGACTTTATCGCATTGATAATTAAACATAATGCCTTTAGTCACACTAAGAAATTATTGCAATGTTTTAATATAGGTAATATAATGTTGAGAAGTTCTAAGTAATCAGAGCAATGAAGCTTTCCGGAGATTTTTAATCTTAGGGAGGCTTCATTTATGGATATAGATAATCTTGCCTGAATTGTAATATTGTGGATGAAAAGAGTGGTAGATGATGCTGGGGGAGAAAATCCGCACTAAAAGAATGGAGAAGCAATTAACCCTCAAGGAATTGGCAGAAAAGACCGGGGTGACGCAAGGCTTTTTGAGCCAAGTAGAGCGGGACATTGCAGATCCCTCTATTACTTCTCTAAGACGAATTGCCCATGCCCTCAATGTGCCCATATTTTACTTTCTGATAGATGATGAAAAAACAAATCCGGTCGTGAGAAAAAATCAACGCAAAGTTTTAAGATTTCCGGATTCCCATCTAACGTTCGAGCTATTATCACCGGATTTAAACAGAAGTATAGAGATGATGAAAGCGCGGCTGGAACCGGGTGCCGTTACCTGCGACGATCCCTTAACTCATCCGGGAGAGGAGAACATCTTTATTATTCAGGGACAGATGAAGATTCTAATCGGGGAGGACGTATATATTTTAGGTGAAGGAGACAGCATCTACTATTTTTCGAGTATTCCCCATAAGATCTGGAGCATCGGTCCGGAGGATCTGGTCTTCATTTCGGCTATCACCCCGCCGGCTTTTTAATTAACTGTCTATCCCAGGAATTTTCTCGTCAGACATGGCGCGTGAACGTAGCCCAGATGATGATCGGTTAATTAGAATAACTTATGTTTGGTACTTTGTTTGGGCTTAGACTACTTGAACAATCGGATCAACGCTATTATAATTTAAAAATGGTTGGTGCAAGCGGAGATTTTGGAGGCTAAGAATTTGACGGAAAACGATTTTTGAAGTTTCCATCTGAGAAAATCGTCTTGTCCGTCAGCAAAAAAGGCGGTGCAGTATAAGTTCTGTGAATATTGGACTGTCAAATCAGGAAGAAGGGATGAAAAACTGTTGTATGCGGGAAAGATCCTAAACTAGAAATATAAATGGAGGATAGAATATGAAAAAAGTCAATAAAATTAATAAAATCGGTAGTTTAATGCTGGTCCTAGCTCTGATCCTGACGGTGTTGCTCAGCGGCTGCTCCCAAGGAAGCAAACCGCCTGCCAATGACCAGGCAACTAAACCGGCTGCGGAGGAAAAAATTAAGGTCGCTTTCGTTTACGTAGGACCGGTGGGTGACTTCGGCTATACCTACGCTCAGGATCAGGGCCGAAAGTACCTCGAAGCTAATATGAAGAACGTCGAAACAACTTATCTGGAAAACATTCCGGAGACAGCAGAGGCTGAACGTACGTTCACGGATCTTGCTCAAAAAGGTTATAATATCATTATCGGCACCAGCTATGGTTACATGAATTACATGGTCAATGTATCCAAGAAGTTCCCGAAGGTAGTCTTTGAGCATTGCAGTGGAAACCTAACCACCGAAAATTTAGGCACCTATTTTAATCGCGACTATCAAGCCCGCTATCTGACCGGGATGGTGGCAGGTAAATACACTAAGACCAATATTCTCGGTTTCCTGGCACCGTTCGGCACGCCTGAAGTTATCCGCAATATTGATGCCTTTACGCTTGGCGCTCAGTCGGTCAATCCCAAAGTTCAAGTTAAGGTTGTTTGGACAAATTCCTGGAACGATCCGGCGACAGAGAAGACGGCCTCCAACAGTCTGATAGACGCAGGTGCCGATGTGCTGGCGATGCATGTTGACTCGCCGACGTTTGCTCAGACCGCACAGGATCGAGGTGTACTGGCTGTCGGTCACGACTCTGATATGTCAAAATTTGCTCCCAATGCTATCCTGGTCGGTGATGTGTCCAACTGGGGTCCGTATTTTGTGGAAGTGGTCAAAGAAGTTATGAACAAAACCTGGAAACCGATCCAATACTTTGGCGGAATTAAAGACGGCGGCGTCATTGATATTACACCATTCAGTGCTAAAGTCGACAAAGACTTCCAAGCCACAGTAATGGCCAAGAAACAAGATATTATGTCCGGTAAATTTGACCCATTCTCGGGTCCGATCTCTGATCAGAGCGGAAACCTGAAGATCAAAGACGGTGAGAAAGCCCCCGATGCGCTGCTCCTTTCCATTGATTGGTTTGTCAAAGGCGTACAGGGTACAATTCCCAAATCTTAACCGAGCTGTAATTATAGAAGAATAAATGTTACTCACAAACCGGCGAGACTCTCGCCGGTTTGTGGTAATGTTTGAAAGGGTGAGGTCAATGGAAAATACGCCCATGGTGGAAATGCGTAAAATCAGCAAAGAATTTCCGGGCATCCTGGCCAATGATCAGGTTTCGTTTGACGTTAGCTCTGGCGAAATCCACGCTCTGTTGGGTGAGAACGGAGCGGGTAAAAGTACTTTGATGAGCGTGTTGACCGGTCTTTATCGACCCGACGGGGGTGAAATCTACATTGAAGGTAAAAGAGTGGAATTTTTGTCACCTAAAGATGCGGTCAACAACGGCATTGGTATGGTACACCAGCATTTCAAGCTCGTTCAGCCCTTTACGGTGGCGGAAAACGTCATGCTTAGTATTAAGGGGCTGAAACAGATTTATAACTTGAAGGAGATTGAACAGCGAATAATCAAGCAATCGGAAGCCTTTGGGCTTTCCATAAATCCCAAGGCAAAAATCTGGCAACTCTCGGTTGGTGAGCAACAGAGGGTGGAGATCATCAAGTTGCTCCTGTTAGGTGCCAAGGTGTTGATCCTCGATGAGCCGACCGCTGTTCTGACGCCTCAGGAAGCCAAGGCTCTCTATGAGACGTTGGTCAAGATGGTGAAAAGCGGGAAATCAGTGATCCTTATTTCGCATAAAATGAATGAGGTTTTGGAAAATACGAATCGCATCACTGTTCTGAGAGACGGCAAATCCATAGGGATTGTTGATACTAAAAATACGGATGAAAAAGAGCTTGCCAAAATGATGGTGGGCAGAAACATCAGTGATCCGCCGGAGAGGAAATCCTCCCCCAAAAAAGAAATAATATTCTCTTTAGATAAGGTATTGGCTTTGGGCAACAATGGTTTGCTGAAATTGAAAAATATTTCACTTGATATATATGCGGGAGAAATACTTGGGGTTGCCGGTGTTGACGGAAACGGTCAAAAAGAGCTCGCCGGAGTGGTGGCCGGCCAGCGTCCCGTCAAAACGGGAAGGGTTTCTTTTTGTGGTCAGGACTGTACAAAATACGGCCGTAAAAAGCGCATGAAGCTTGGGATTAGCTATGTACCGGAAGATCGCATGACAACCGGGCTTGCACCGGACCTTAACGCTTATGAAAATATGGCGCTGAATAGTTATCGCGGATATCGGGGCTTTTTTATTCGTTGGGACAAAGTTAGAAAGGACACCGAACGCTTGATTCGGAAATTTGATGTCAGGTTAGCAAGTACGGCGAACCCTGTTAAAATGATGTCCGGCGGAAATATCCAGAAGCTGCTGCTGGCGCGTGAAATAGATTCCGATCCTTTGCTGATTGTGGCGGTCTATCCGATGCGTGGTCTTGATATCGGAGCGACAGATTATGTCCGACGGCTACTGATAGAGCAGAGTGAAAAAGGCAAGGCGGTGCTCCTTATTTCAGAGGATCTGGAAGATCTTCTTTCCATGACGGATCGTATCATCGTAATCTTCGAGGGTGAAATCATGGGCGTTGTCAAGCCGAGTGAAACAACGCTTGAAGAAATCGGCCTGATGATGGCCGGCAAAAGAAAGGTAGTATCCTCATGCAGCATAAACTGATGGGAAGTTGGGAGATTAAAAAAACGAATTCCAGCTCTGCTCTGAAAAAGTTCGGCATCTCCGTGGTTTCCATTGTCCTGGGTCTGCTTTTTGCGGGACTTTTTATTTTGATCTCCGGAAAAGACCCGCTGCAGCTCTATAGTGAGATTCTGCAATCCTCATTTGGTTCTTTCTATGGTTTCAGCGAAACGCTCGTAGAAATGATTCCTTTGGCACTTTGCTCGCTGGGGGTTTCACTGGCTTTCCGCATGCAATTATGGAACATCGGGGCGGAAGGGCAGTTTTGTATGGGTGCTTTCGGGGCAACCTATTTTGCGCTGTTTTTTTCGGATCTGCCCAAACTGATTATGCTGCCCCTCATGCTGCTGGCAGGCTTTAGCTGCGGTGGGCTTTGGGCCTTGATTCCGGCCTTGCCGAAGGCCTTCTGGAATGTCAGTGAAACCATCAGTTCTCTCTTGTTGAACTATGTGGCCTATTTTTGGATAGCTTATCTTGTTTATGGTCCTTGGAAAGATCCTAAGGGAAATAACTTTCCTCTTACCAAACAATTTCCGGAAGGTGCAACCATCCCTGTATTCGGCGACACCCGGGTCAGCTACGCCATCTTTCTCGTGCTGCTGATTGCGGCAGCGCTGTTCTTCCTGATTAAATATTCCAAGTGGGGCTATGAGATCTCCGTCAGCGGCTCCAGCCGCAAGGCAGCGGACTATGCCGGAATGAGCTATGTAAAAAATGTCCTGATGGTGATGTTTCTAAGTGGGGCCATATCGGGGATTGCCGGCATGGCTGAGGTTTCAGGCGTGCTGCACCGGCTGCAGCAGACGATCTCTCCCGGCTATGGTTACACGGCCATCCTGATTGCCTTGCTTGCTCGGCTGAATCCCTTTAGTATTCTGCTCGTATCCTTTCTGATGGGCACGTTGCTGGTGGGAGGCTTCAGTTTGCAGACCTCCGGATTTCCGTCCAGTATGGTGTCTATGTTTCAGGGCTCAATTCTCTTCTTCGTACTGGCCGGCGAAGTCTTTAACAATTACCGTTTGGTAAGAAAGAAGGTATGACGGTATGGATTTAAACTATATCATCGCCATCCTTGCAGCGGGAGTCGTGGCAGGTACTCCGATTTTATATGCCTCTCTCGGTGAAGTCATTGCCGAACGTGCCGGTATCCTGAACCTGGGAGTTGAAGGCATGATGCTCGTGGGGGCGGTCAGCGCTTTTTACGTGGGCACCTTTACCGAAAACAAATGGCTTGGACTGTTAGTTGCTTTGATTGCGGGGGGACTTATGGCGTTGATTCATGCGGTCATCACCATTGATTTCCGGGCGAGTCAGGTGGCCAGCGGCTTGGCGCTGACTATTTTCGGAACGGGCCTGTCCGCCTACCTGGGACGCAGCTTAGTGGGAATTCCGCCCACTTCGACTTTTAAGGCCGTGGCCCTCCCGGTTCTCTCTCAAATTCCGGTCATCGGTAAAATCCTTTTTAATCAGGATGTTATGGTTTACCTCAGCATGCTTCTGGTTATCATTCTCTGGTTTGTCTTTTATAAAACAAAAGTCGGGCTGTTGCTGAGGGCAGTGGGCGAAAATCCATCGGCAGTGGACGCTCTGGGACACAACATCTTTCTTATTCGGTATGCCGCTGTTATTGTCGGAGGGATGTTCGCCGGTGCCGGTGGTGCCTATCTGTCCCTGGCTTATTCTCCCTCTTGGATTGAAAACATGTCGGCCGGTCGCGGTTGGATCGCAGTTGCCCTGGTCATCTTCGCCGTCTGGGACCCGGGCCGTGCCCTGCTGGGCGCTTGGCTGTTCGGGGTCATTGCTTCCTTGGGCCTGCATCTTCAAGCTCTGGGCGTCATGATCCCATCGAATTTTTTACAGATGTTGCCTTATATTTTTACTTTTATTATTTTGGTGATCACTACACGGGAAACCAAGCATAGGCGTTCAGGAACCCCTGCGGCCCTCGGAGTTCCGTATTCGCGTGAGGAACGCTGACTTAGTGAGCATCACTTAGTCCCAATGCTTGTTGGACGGCACGAATTCTGCTCATATAAGAAGCCTGTTTGTCATCATCGTTTACTATGGCTGCTCTAAGTTTCGCTTCCAAATAAACAGAATCAATCGTCTCCGGAGGGCTCTTGGCCGTTAAGGACTCTAAAGTCGCAATCGTGGCCTCAGCTTCTTGTTCTCGCTTTAGCTCGTCGTCTTGCGATTTGTTGGCTTGCAGCACGGCTCTTTCTGAAGATATAGTCTCGAAGTGGGCCTTTAGGCGCTCGGTCAGCGCGGACTTCTTTTGAGTATTGTCAATATTCTTTAGCGAGTTAACAGCATCGGCATAGATTTGGTCAACTTGCCCCAAGGTCGTTGTAGAGGTGTAATGTGAATTTTCATAAAGTGCCACGAGATTTTCTGCAGTTCTTTCCTTATCGGGTTCCGGTGCGTCTCCTTCGGCTTTCTTTGCCTTGTCTGGGTTTTGATTAACCGCTTGCTTTTCCGGAGCGGTTTTTTCTAAGTAGCGCTTAGAAAACATATCTTGTCTTCCTGTGTCTACGTTGGTAGGGTTATTTTGCTCATCAATATTTTTAAAGATGATCCCAGGTGGTTTGGGGAAATCTAATTCCGGCAACCCTTCGTGGATCTTGGTCATGTAATCCAGCCAAATATGCCCCGGATAGCTGGAACCGAATAGATTGTCGACTGCGGCAGGAGTGTCATATCCGCTCCAGACTACGGTTGTATAGTAAGCCGAATAACCGCAGAACCATCCGTCTTTACTCTCTTCCGTGGTCCCGGTTTTCCCCGCAACTATTTGACCGGAAATCTTCAAATTGTGCCCTGTCCCGTAATCCGTACTGATAACCCCTTTAAGTATATCTGTCATCATATACGCGGCTTCAGGTGAGTAGACCTGTTTCCCTGCCTGATTGTTCTGATAGATCGTTTTTTGGTCCAAATAATCGACGCTGGTAACGCAACTCGGTTGAGTATAGTACCCTCCGTTTGCCAAAGCGTGATACCCTCCTGCCTGTTCGACAGGGGATACCCCCTCTGTAAATCCTCCAATACTTGCCACTGCGTTATTGTCTTCAGGATATATCCCCGCGTATTGCATGTTCCCCAAATAGGCTAACCCTGTGCTGGGCTTTATTTTAGTCAATACTTGATACGCTACGGTATTCAGAGACATCTCAGTTGCCCAGCGGATCGTAACAGGTCCGTAGAACGTATTCTCCTCGTTTTTAGGTCCGTTGGGGAGGAATTGATCCGTTATTTTGGACAGCGGGTGATAACCCAAGTCGAAAGCAGGTGCATAATCCAGTACAGGCTTAATGGAGGAGCCAGGTTGTCTAAAGCTTAAGAAAGCCCGATTGAAAATGTCCGTATCGCCACGGCCTCCCACGATAGCGACCACATAACCCGTCTTATTGTCAATCGATACCGCAGCACCTTGCATGCTGTATTTTTTATTGGCAGGATTTATCTCCGTAAAGTCACTTAAACCATTATCGAGCGCTGATTGGAGTGAGGCCTGTTTAGACATATCCAGCGCAGTGTGGATCGTGTAGCCCCCACTGCGTATCTCTTTGTCGTGCTGGAAATAGGCCTCTTTATACTTAGTTACATAGTTTTTTCTCTCAGCATCCGTTTTGAATAGATACTGGAATTTGAAGCCATCTTGTTCCATCAACGCTCGAGTTGTGCAGTCTATGGCATAACTGGTCATGTAATTTTCAGGGGTCGTGACGGGCTTTCGAAGCGTCAGTTTTAGGACTGAGTTTTCAGCCTCAACGTACTGCCCTTGGGTTATTTTAGCTTGTTCCAACATATTGCTGAGAATAAGATTCCTTCTTAACGTCGTCTTTTCTGGATTGACAAGAGGATTAAATAAGGCTGGGTTGTTGGACATTCCGCAAAGAGTTGCCGCTTCTGCCAAGGTTAATTCGGCAGCAGGTTTCGAAAAGAAATATTGAGCTGCACTCTCGATTCCGTAACACCCTGCGCCATAATAACAATTGTTGACATAAAATTCAAGAATTTGTGACTTAGTATATCTTTTCGCTAATTTAAATGCCAGAAATATCTCGGTTAGCTTCCGCGCAAGCGTTCTATCTTGAGTTAATAAAACGTTTTTGGCGACTTGCTGAGTAAGCGTCGAACCACCGACGGTCGCTTTACCGCCATTTTTTAGATATAATACGGCTGCTTTGATAGTTGCTTTATAATCGATGCCTCCCTCTGATAAGAAATTTTTATCTTCAACAGCTATGTATCCTTGCAACACATAGTCAGATACCTCAGATAAGTTTAAATACTTATAAGTATTTAAACTTATCTTCGCAATTCTTTGGTTATCTTTATCCAGAATTATAGTACTTCCCGCTCTCTTAAAGGTTGTGTCATTAATAGTACTTTCCTTGGCCAGCGCAGCATTTCTGGCAGATTCGATAGTAGCTCCATACGCTAAATATACCCCGCCAAGAACACAAGCCAGTAATACTAACATAGTCACCACGAAAATTGTTAAGGCTTTAAAAAATTGTTTCACTCGACTCGACTTTTTGTTCTTGTTCATATTGACCCCTGCCTATTACGTCAATTTGTAGCTTTTTTGGATTTCTTTTTGCTTGGAGTCGCCTTCGTTTTGGATTCCCAGAGCATTGCAGCATGAGAAGGAGACATAATCATTATATGATAGATTATGCCGGGAGGCACATTAAACGGAGAAAATAGGCAGAATATCAGAAATCAAAAGTGTGAATAATAGCAAGGTTAGAAATAGAATGATGGAGGTTTGAATATGAACAGTTTGGAAATGGGTAATAACGGTCAGGTTGCGCGAGTCCCAGATAGCGTCATACAACATGGCTTAGAAAATATCAGTCTAACCGCTTCCGAAATTGGACACCTTTGGGCTACATATTTAGCTGAAAGTATTCTTCATGTATGCTGCCGTATTTCGTAGAAAAATGTCAAGATCCTGATATACGTTCGGTATTACAATTCGCTTTGGGTATCTCAAATCAACATATTAATTCTATAACAGCAATATTCAATTCGATAAATTTTCCCATCCCTCATGGCTTTACTGATGAAGATTTTGATGTGACGGCAAGACAACTTTTTTCAGATTCTTTTATGTTGATGTATACAAGATTTATGGCGAAATATGGAATGCTCGATTTCAGCTCAGCCTTAGCCACTGTAGCACGTCCTGACGTTAGTGAATTCTTTGAGGGATGCTTAAAGAATTCTATCGAAATATCCAGAATAGCCCACGATGTTCTTTTAGCCAAAGGGCTTTTTCCAAGGGCACCCTACATTCCGATCCCTGATAGGGTAGAATATGTACATGATGTACCAAGTTTCTTCGAAGGCTTAATGGGAGATAAGCGGCCGCTCAATGCCTTGGAAATTGGGCATATTTTTAGCAATATATTCACACAGTCATTAAAGAATACCTTGACTATCGGCTTTGGACAGGTTACAAAATCTAAATTAGTCCGAGATTATTTGTCCCGAGGAAAGCAAATTAATGATAAGCAGATTGATGTTCTTAGTAAACTTTTAAAAGATGCGGACTTGTCAATCCCTTTAAGTTACGATAATCATATAAGTGAATCTTTGGAATCTCCGTATAGTGATAAGTTAATAATGTTCCATTTAACCATTATTACTGCCTACAATATAATCGGATTTGGTCTTGCCCTAGCCAATTGTGCCCGGAGTGATGTCGTCTTGACTTTTAGTCGTCTAATAGCTGAACTCGCTGAGTATGTAAAGGAGGGCATTGAATTAATGATCAAACAAGGCTGGTTGGAAAGAGTGCCCGAGTCCGCCAACCGAAAAGAATTAAGAACTCAATGACGCTGGCAAATCGATCAGAATTTGAAAAGTTTCAATCTCCCACTGACGCTGGGGAGATTTTCTGATTTAATCAGAAAGTATAAATCGTAGGGGCAATTCATGAATTACCCCTACAGACCTGTTGAAGGGCAGGCATTTGTGTGAGGATAATTTCATGTTATAAAAGGACCGAGGCCGCGGTTTTTCTTACTAAGAAAAAGACATACTGAGCAAGCAATAAAACCCAGTCCGCCATAGCAAAAAAGAATCCTTGGCTCGTAATTAATTAAACGATGTCAAGGATTTAAACCGCTTTTCAATTATCATAAATAGTTCCGTTTACTTATGATTTTGCATTGGTGATTGGTATATGCCGAGGTAATCCATAAGCGCAGTTTGAAACACTTTTGAATAATTCACGCCCTGAGCTTCTGCAAGTTCTTTTAACCATGCCGGGATAGTTAAGTTTGTCTTCACCGCCCTATTATCCAGCTCATTCCTTAAAAGGTCTGGAAAAACGGTTACAGGAGATACCATATATCCAGCCGCTGTTTCAGGATCAACTTGTGGTGTTTTGGATGGAACGGGTATTTCGTCTCCGTCCTTTTCCATTACGTATATATGCAGTCCTAATGCCTCGGCAGCTTGTCTTTGTGCCACTTCAAAATCTTCACCATAACTAATACAGCCTGGAAGGTCAGGAAAATATACGCTATAACCTGTTTCAGTCGGTTCAAATACAGCTATATAAGTGAGCTTACGCAAAATTAAATATCTCCCTTCAGAACCCGTTGTTATCGAGTTAACATTTTTCCATCCATCTTTATATATGATTTTTAATATCTCTCTGACGGTCACAGTTGTTCCCCCCACACTAAATATTATACGCATAGAAAGTGCGCACGTCAAAGGTGCCGTGATTGAGTGTGTAAAATGTGGAAAAGGGTATATGTTACCCTAGACTACGCACGTTGGTGTTACTTCATTGTGCGCGCATGTTTTGGGCTTAGAATTTAGTGATCAAATATTTAATGCGTTGGTTGAGAGCAGTATCAATTACTCCACATTTTGAAATCCCCCCTAGCAAGTTGGATAACATAATACAAGGCACCCTACATTGTAATGAACCGCCTCCTGTCAAGTAAACAGGCGGCGGCTCAAAAAATGTTACATCAGGTTGCTGATGTATTCTGTTTTTCCACTAAGTACATCTTTGTAAAAGTCTTGTTTCCAGTCAATATAATTAATAGAAGCATTCATCTCTTCAATTTGGGAGAGTAATGCTTCTTTTTTTATTTTCAACATTTCCTGACGAGATGGAACAGATGATTTCCCTTCCAAACAAAGTGCAAGATATTCTTTCATATCTGCAATGCTCATAGAACACTTCTTTAAACAGGTCAGATCTTTGATCCATGCTAAACCTCTGTCATCAAAAATGCGACGCTTATTTTTATCACGTTTTACGTTTGGTACGAGACCTTCATTACAATAGAATTTTAATGTTTCATAGGTCAATCCGGTAGCTTCGCAAACTTGTTTCATTGTATACATATTTCACTCTCCGTTTGGTTCTGAAATTCAGATTTCTAAAAATTTAAAAAAACACTTGACAGGTTGTTACAACCGATTGATACAATCGGATTATAGCAAAGAGAAAAAAATTATGCAAGGAGGTTTCAAATGTTATGTTATTTTACAGGTATAGGTAATAGCCTTTATGTAGCAAAACATATCGATGTCGAACCAATTAGCATCCCACAGATTATAAATAAGGAGAAATTAAGCTTTAGAGATGAGAGCATAGGTATTGTATCTCCTGTCTATGGGCATGAAGTTCCACCTATGGTAAAGGAATTTTTGAAAAAAAGCACATTTGACACAGAATATTTCTATATGATTCTGACCTATGGAAATCGTCATGGCGGCGCAGCAGAACTGGCCGATAATCTTTGTAAAGAATGTGGGATAACAGCAAGCTATATCAATATTATTATTATGGTAGATAACTGGCTTCCAGGTTTTGATATGAATGAGCAGCTTTTGCTTGAAAAGAAGGTAGATGAACATATTTCTGAAATCGTTGAAGATATTAAAAACAAAAAGAAAATGATTTCTGAAGTAACCGATACTGATAGAGCAGCACATAAGCAATTTCTTGGAAATATGAGCAAAATGCCAGCGGATGCATGGCAGCATCTTTTAAAAGTAGGAGAAAAATGTGTAGGATGCGGTATCTGTGAGAAAGTTTGTCCATCCAGCTCAATCAAAATAGAGAATGGAAAAGCCGTTCATATACCGGGTAACTGTCAGACATGTCTGGCTTGTGCGCATGCCTGTCCACAAAAGGCAATTGGACTTGCCATACCAGAAAAAAATCCTGATGCAAGATACCGAAACGAGCATATTGAACTGAAGGAAATTATAGAAGCTAATAACCAGAATAAGTAAGAATTGGAGTTCGCAATATGAATGTTGACCCGATGGCAACCCATGAGGTTGTTTATCAGGCAACGGCTTATTAGGGAATTGGCCGTATCATTGATTATGTGGTTGTTACAAGTGAAATCATGCAACAGCACTGTATAATCCACCATCCGCTACTTATGATGGCAGGAAGTATTGCAGATACACTGTATATGACGAAGGATGTTTTTGAAAAGGCAACTGGTACGGATAAGAAGGAGTTGTTCCTGGTTGATGGTGCGACACATATCAAGACTATTTTGAGCCGAAATATGTAAAGCAGGCAACAGATAGGCTGGTTTCCTTCTTTGGCAAATATCTCTAAATAATGCTATCGTTTGATGCGCTATTATTCCAAGGCTTTTCAGATATTGACCGGTAGTAACAACCGGATGTTGTACTCGCATTGTAAAAAAACTATAATAAATCAAGGAGGTATCAGACATGGAATATGTAACGTTAAACAATGGTGTGAAGATGCCAATGCTCGGATATGGTGTATATCAGATCCCCAATGCAGAATGTGAGAGCTGCGTACTAATCGCAATAGGGGCCGGATATCGTCTGATCGATACGGCGCAGTCCTATTTTAATGAAGAAGCAGTCGGGAGCGCAGTTTCAAAATGCGGTGTTCCACGAGAGGAATTGTTCCTGACGACGAAGGTCTGGATTGATAATTATGGATATGAGAAGGCAAAGGTATCCGTTTTGAAGTCAATGAAAAAACTTAAAACGGATTACCTGGATTTGTGCTTGCTCCATCAGCCCTTTTCGGATTATTACGGAGCTTATCGGGCATTGGAGGATTTGTATAAAGAAAAGAAAATCCGTGCAATCGGCGTCAGCAATTTCTATCCGGACAGATTATCAGACATCGCAGCATTTAACGAAATTGCACCTCAAGTGAATCAGGTCGAAACCAATCCCGCAAATCAGCAGATTGCAGCGCAGGAAAATATGAAAAAGAACGATGTTCAGATTGAGGCGTGGGCCCCCTTTGGCGAAGGCCGGAATAACATGTTTGATAACCCCGTGTTACAAGGAATTGGCGTGAAGAACGGAAAAAGCGTTGCTCAGATTATCTTGAGATGGCTCACACAAAGAAAAGTCGTGGCGCTTGCAAAGTCAACCCACGAAAACAGGATACAGGAGAACTTCAATATTTTTGATTTTGAACTGACAGCGGAAGAAATAGAAGCGATCCGGGAACTGGATACAGGCAAAAGCCTTTTCTTTAACCATCAGGATGCTGCGACCGTTGACTTCTTTGTGCAATTAATCAATCAGAGACGTAACATGGTGTAACAGCGAAATCAGACAAAACGAGCAACCAAATAGGGTTGCGTTATTAAATTGCAATCGCAAGTGGTTGCAATCATTATGCTTTCTCATTTCTGTAATAATTCAAGGAGAACAGCAAAAAAACAAGGCACTCTACGCAATTCTGTAGAGTGCCTTGCTCGTTTTATTGTCACGCTTCCACATCCGCCGTTACGCCGCATAGAACACAAGGGGAAGGTTCTTTTGTGTTGTACAAATGACCTTCCACTAAGGGGATTCCAGCTTGATGCGACATCTTTTTTGTATCCTCAATGCACCTTGGTCACGGTAATATGACTATAAAAATATAGCTCTTTTATACAGACAAGGCAGGTGGAGGATGGGATATAAGTATCTATAAAACTTTTATCCCTGAGAAAGACAATATAATTCCTATTACTGACGAAGAATATTTTGAAGATGATATTGTGTCGCGCTTCGAAAGATTTGTTAAAGCTGTTTACGGTGAGGATACATTAGAACACAATCTTGACGATATTGCCAATGCTCTTGGCAATAAGGGTAGTACCTCTCGTGAGGTTATCCGTAATTATTTCCTTAAGGATTTCTACAAAGATCATGTAAAGACTTACCAGAAGCGTCCGATTTACTGGCTGTTTGATAGCGGAAAAGAAAACGGATTCAAGGCACTAATATACTTACATCGCTACGATGAAGATACAGTAGGTCGTGTCCGTGCTGATTATCTGCATAAAACTCAAGCAGCTATTGAAAATGCAATCGCAAACTGCGATGTCGTCTTAGAAAGCAATGCACCTGCAATTGACAAAGCTAAAGCTGTGAAGCAAAAAGAAAAGCTTGTGAAGCAACTTGCAGAAACTCGAATTTATGACCAAGCCATAGCACATATTGCTCATCAGAGGATTTCACTTGACCTTGATGACGGTGTCGTGGCAAACTACGCAAAATTCCAAGGAATCGAAGTTTCATTTGAAGGCAAAAAGTCAGTTAAAGTTAATTTGCTTAGGAAAATCTAAGAAATGTAGAATGTAAAATGTGTAAAGTAATTCTACACTCTACACTCTACATATTACATTTCATTAAAAAGGAGTGATTTTATGGCACGTCATTTATCAGAATTCTTCAATGTTTTAAAAAAATCATCAGATACATTAACATATCAACAACTTGTCATAGTTTGCGATAGAGACTCAGAAGAAGATGACCAGACTATTATTACTGAGTACAGTAAATGTTTTACTCAATCAAATTTTCCTTTAGCCAATAATGTTTTGCAAAAAGCTGAGTATTTAAACAGTTTTGAGCAACGTAAATTCATTAAGACATTTGCCTTAGTCATACCTCAAGATAGGCTTGGAGCATTGGAAACAGCCCTGTTAGACTCCATTAGAGAAGACGATTGCGATAAATATATTATAGAAAAAAGTGAACAGTTTGTTATGGATACCCGACTAGTAGCCGGGAAGTACATATCATCGGAAAGGTTAGCACTCAAGGCAAAGCTTTCAGCGGTATTTGCAATCATGTCACCTAAAAAAGTTTTTAGCTTTATAGATGACCTATTAAAGACGACCGTAAAATGGGAAGAAAAGCAATACTTAAATGACTTATTTCAGGAATTAGTAAAGGTCTTCGATAATGGTGAACTTCAATGAATCTACTAACAATTCAGGACAAACTAAATGAAGAATTCAGGAGTAGCGACCGTAAGCTGGTCTTTTGGTATGATGACAATGCCGAGTTTGCTGAGGAAGTTGATTCTTTGCAGCTTAATAATTCCAAATTGTATAAGCTGACAGGGGATAATGCCCTTTTTACTAAGTACTTCTTGGAGTGTGAGGATAGGGAAAATAGTTATCTGATCTACGCTCCTTTTCCAAGGCCAGCTGACAAAGACAACCATCTGGTGATATGATCTATTACTCTAAGCAGTTCTATGCGGATAAGGTTTCTTTGCTGTGTGCCGATCTGCATATCCCAGAAAGGTACAAGGAACAACTGGCTCTATATTCCAAGTTCTGGCGGTCTAACGATAGAATCGAGAAATTTGCTGCCTTGGGCATAGAGAACTATGACCCTGAAACGATTGAGATTGGCTTACTAGCAGTCATGGCTGGTGTTAAGACACCAAGTCTTAAAGACCGTCATTATCGGTGGTGGCTATCCTAAAAACAAAGTTATCGCTGCCTTTGATAAGATGGGACTTCTTAAGTGCTTCTGGTATTTAGGCGAGAAGTACTATGGTTACAATGAGGATCAACCGACTCTTGAGAAGCTGGTTGTTACTTTACTTATAACTTATACAGCTCATCGCTTTAAAGGTGATTTGCCGAAGTCCTGGCAGCCGTTTATTTCTTATAAGAAAAATAATATTGCGGTATTTGTCTCCAATCTGATGAACAATATCCTGTATAAGGATCACATCTATAAGTTTTGGCGAGATAATAACATAACTTGGAAAAAGCAAACAAATTGTACTGGATGAATTACATACTGATTTAAATTATAAATTTATTGAGGACGCCATTCGTGAGTTGGGAGACTGGGCATGTTTTGATCCGAGAGTACCAGCCTTGACCCTTGCAGAAAACACCGATATTAAACACGCAAGTAAAATAGGACGGAATGCCCCTTGCCCTTGTGGAAGCGGAAAGAAATATAAATAATGTTGCGGGCAAAACCAATGAAATACGATGGTTAGCAATTTCGAAATCTGAGATAACAAAATCGCATCTCTTTTACAATTCGATAGAAAGGAAGTTGTACAAATATGCGCATACCTTTCCGCTTTAGTTAGGCGCCAGAGCTTACTATTGAATATAAGGTCACTCGTCAGCGCTTAATAGAAGCGCCTTGACGTAGTTGGGCAGGGCAAAGCACCCTTTATGAATTTCGGTATTGTAGTAATTTGTTTTCAGGCCTAAGTTGTTCCAAGCTTGTTCGTCTAAGTCGCTCAGTGGATCATACGTCTTTGAAGCAAAGCCAAACAGCCAGTGCCCGGAGGGATAGGTGGGGATGTGGGCCTGATAAACCCGGCAAACCGGAAAAAACTCTCGAATCAACTTGTGGGCCCTTTGCATGGACTTTGCATACTCTTCATAATAGGGACTTTCGTGCTGATTGACGAGGATGCCGTCTTTCTTGAGGGCCTTATAGCAATTGCCGTAAAACTCTCTGGTAAACAGCCCTTCTCCCGGTCCGAAGGCAAAGGGGTCCGTGGAATCGACAACGATCAGATCATAGGCGTTTTCTTTGGAGCGGACAAATTTCAGTCCATCCTCAAAATATATCTGCACTCTTGGATCATCCAGCTTGCAGGCGGTTTGAGGCAAATATTTGCGGCACACATCAACGACCATTTTGTCAATTTCCACCATATCAATGTGCTCAATGCTCTTGTAACGCGTCAACTCTCTTACTGTCCCGCCGTCTCCTGCCCCAATTACCAGGACATTTTTAATTTGCGGATTAGTTGCCATAGGCACGTGAACAATCATGTCATGGTAGATAAATTCATCCTTTTCAGTGACCATCATTAAACCGTCCAGAGTAAAAAAGACACCGAATTCTGTAGAGTTAAAAACGTCAATTCGTTGGAATTCACTCTGTCCCGAAAAAAGGGGCTTGTCTACTTTGATCGAAAAACGAACGTTGTCTGTATGTTGTTCTGTATACCATAATTCCATTGCTTATTCCTCCACTATTCTGATATATTCGACGGACATATCCTCTGTACCAGTCAAGAAACAACCTTTGGCCTTGGAATAGGTGATATAGTCAATGATTTCCTGGGTTATCCGTTCTCCCGGGGCTAAAATAGGAATACCGGGTGGGTAAGACATGACAAATTCCCCGCAAATATACCCGGTGCTGTCAGCGATAGCCACGGAGTGCTGATCGGAATAGAAGGCTTGCTGAGGTGTCATCACCACAGTGGGATTAATATACTCGTGATCAAGCATTCCGGCTTTATCCTTCATATAAAGTCGTTTGATTTCGGACAGAGAAGAGACAAGACGTTCCAAGGCCAGTTTGCGGTCCCCAACGGAAATAATGGCCAGTATATTGCCTATATCACCCAATTCGATCTGAATTCCGTAATCATCACGGAGAATATCATAAACCTCAATTCCCGCCAATCCTATTTCTCTAGTATAGACAGAAAGTTTGGTGTGGTCAAAATTGAACACCGAATCTCCATTAATAAGTTCTGTGGAAAAAGCATAGTAACCGCCAATTTTGTTGATTTCTTCACGAGCATAGTGGGCAAGAGCGGAGACATTTTGGAAAATGTTTTTGCCGTCCAAAGCAAGGTTGCGTCGAGAAATATCCAGTGAGGATAAGAGCAGATAGGAACCGCTGGTAGTTTGGGTTAGGTTAATTGTTTGGCGCACATGACCGGTGCTGAGACGGACACTGATCAGTAAAAAAGAACTTTGAGTCAGTGATCCGCCTGTTTTGTGCATACTGACTGCCGCCATATCTGCGCCTGCAGCCATCGCACTGATGGGCATATTTTCCCCGAAGTAAAAGTGAGTGCCATGCGCTTCGTCGACAAGGACATACATATTATGGCGATGGGCAAGCTCTGTAATAGATCTTAAATCGGAACAAATACCATAGTACGTAGGATTATTAACGAAAATTGCTTTAGCATCCGGATTTTCCAGGATAGCTTTTTTTACCTCGGCAACGGACATGCCTAAAGGTATCCCTAACAGTTTATTGACGCCGGGATTAACATAAACCGGAATGGCGCCGCTGATAATCAGGGCGTTAATGGCACTTCGGTGGACGTTGCGGGGCATGATAATCTTGTCGCCCTGTTTGCAGACGCTCATAATCATCGCCTGAACGGCTGCCGTGGTACCGTTAACCATGAAAAATGCGTGTTGAGCACCGAAAGCATCGGCTGCCAACTCCTCGGCCTCCTTGATGACGGAGACGGGATGGACCAGATTATCGAGCGGCTTCATGGAATTAACATCCACGGAAAGACACTTTTCGCCCAAGAATTCCGTGAGCTGGAGGTTTCCTCGGCCTTGCTTATGTCCGGGTACGTCGAAAGGCAGTACCCGCAAAGCTTTATATTTTTGGAGCGCTTCATAAATAGGTGCCTTCCCTTGCCAAAGTGAATGCATAGAACCATCACCTTTCAAAATCAGTAGAAATTCATGCTGCTAAATAGTTCGGATATCTCCCAGGGAAGATCATTCGTAATTGCCAGACACAGTTTCATGGTGCTGAAATCTAAATCTACGGCTTTTAATGTATCAGAAACAAGTCGATGAGTCTATACTCAGTTTTATCGGCGCATCAGTAATATGCTGACTACCTTGTCGAGCAGATAAGTTGTTTGCTATAAGTTAAACTCAAGTGGTATAATTGTCTAGACAAGCAGAAACGATTAATTTTAAAGGATTTATTTAGGAAAGGAAGTGAAGATCCTGGTCTGACCAGGAAAAACATGGCTAAATCTATTGTATATTTTGCCAGTGCTCGCGCCAAGTTTTTTGATTATGATTATGGCTTTCTCGGGAAATTTGAGGAAATTCTCCGCCGGGTAAATCTAAATAATTATGTAGCAAAGGGGGACTACATACCGATAAAGATGCACTTGGGCTCTCAGGGGGCTTTCAGAGTTGTCCGGCCGGCATTTATTCGGAAGCTGGTGGACTCGATAAAGAATGTCGGCGGGGAACCGTTTGTAACGGATACCGTGCGGATTCCCGGCTTGGAGTATCTCCGGGTTGCAAGTTCCAACGGGATTAATGAGCTTTCCACGGGAGCCCCTGTAATTATGGCAGATGGGGTTTTCGGACGCGATTCAGTGATGATGCCCTGTGGTCCGATCCTGGGGGAAGTTGGGATTGCTTCCGCTCTTCATGACGCCCCAGCGATGATCATTTTATCCCACTGCAAAGGTCATATTGCCAGTGGTTATGGAGGAGCTGTGAAAAACCTGGGCATGGGTGGAATTGCCTTTAAAGACCGGAATGGGGTTCATCAGCGGGGTCGGATGCATTTCCTTCAAAACGCCGAACTGAGCTGGGATTCGGAGAAATGCAGCCACTGCTTACAGTGTGTTGGCGCTTGTCCCCATGAAAGCATCTCCTTTGATCAGAATGAAAAGTTGATGATTGATCAGCAAAAATGCGCCCGTTGCGGACGTTGTGCCAGAGTTTGTACTGAGGGAGCCTTGGTGTTACCGCAAAACGTTGAACTCTTTCAAAAAGTTTTGGCAGAAGCAGCTGCGGCTGTACTGAGTACTTTTCCCAAGGATAAGGTTCTCTACATTAACTTTGTGACTGAAGTGCAACCGGAATGTGACTGCATGCCTATGGCCGATGCTCCTTTGATTCCGGACATTGGAGTATTGGTTTCGGACGATATCGTAGCGATAGAAAAAGCTACCTTGGATTTGATCGGTCAAGCCCAAATTATCAGTGACTCCAAAGCGGGGGAAAAGGGACTGACGTCAGCAGAAAATCTCTTTTCTAAAATCTCCGGGAAAGATCCCTACTTGCAGGTTCGAGCAATGGCTGACTTGGGCTTGGGTTCTGAAGATTATGAAATTGTCGAAGTGCTCTGCAAGGTAAAACCGGACGGGAGCACCGAGCCACGCAACCCCTTCGGACACTGAGGGGTTTGCTGGATCAGAGTTAGATTGTGAGTAATTCCCGAGTTGAATCTGTAGAGTAGAAGAGTACATGAACTGCCGGATCGTTCCCTTGTAAACGCTCTGGCTTTTTTGTTTTTTGGGGATTATTTCACATGATTTCAGGAGGAAATCGAGGAAGGATGTGGAAGATATAAAAATAGAAAGGATATAGTTTGATTTTATTCAAAATCCCTAAAACGAGAAAGGCAGATGCTAATGAAAAGGATATTTTCACCAGCCATTAATATTTTTGATCGGTTTAAATATTCAATAAAATTTATTATCATAGCCGTATTTTTTCTGGCAGCATTGGTCATTACTTTGGAACTGTTAATTGTTGAGTTGGGTGCGGAAAATACTTTCACCAAGAAGGAGAGAATAGGACTTGAATATTTGAATTCTTTGTTTAACTTACAGAGAGATGTTGAAGAATATAAAAATTTAAAGTCGGATAATAATGAGCTTATTGCGAGCTTAAATAAGGTAGATAGCTTAAATGATCAATACAGTATTGTTTTGGGAACTGAGGATGCTTGGAAAAAGGTTAAAGAGGATACAAGCAAACTTATTTATGCTAAGCAAGCCGAAGATGATCAAGCCACATTCAGCCAATGTGATACAATTGTTAATGATATTTCCGAATCGGTGACGCTCATAGGAAACTCTTCAAACCTCATTCTTGATCCTGAACTTGATAGTTATCATCTTACCGACATTGTATTGGGTTGTGTTCCATCGATGGTAGAGTGTATTGAACGGGTCCGCTATCAAGTCAATTCTGCTATCAAAGCCGGTTCTATAACGGCTAAGGACAAAAACTCTCTGATTGAAACTATGGCCCAAATAAAATTAGCTATTGCCGATATTGATTTGGATACTACAGTAGCGATTGGGAAAAATTCTGCTTTAAGTGCCCCTCTAGCTCAGGACAAAAAAGCTAACGTCACTGCCGTTGATAACTTTATTACAGCTATTAGCGATAAAATGATTAATTCGGATAGGACTTCACTTACTGAAGAGGAATTTACTGATCTCAGTAATTCAGCTTTTACTACCTCCTCTAATTATCATCAGAAGGTAGTTGTAGAATTAGACAAGCTCTTTACTACCAGAATTGCACAATATAATAAAAAAGAAGCCATCGCGGTCGGCAGTTCAATCTGCGGAGTTTTATTGGCTATGTATTTTTTTGTTGGCCTCTATTTATCTTTAGGGAGAAAAGTGGCAGAACTGGAGCAGGTAACCTCGAAGATGGCTGATGGAGATTTAATGGTCCGAGTTCAGTTTAGATCCAATGATGAATTGAATAAAATAGGACAGGCTTTTAACAAGATGGCAGGCGATCTTGGCAGAGCGTTTTTTGATATAAATGAACAAAGCTCTAAGCTTGCAGAAACTGCCAAGATGCTAAAGGAGACTAATTTAGAACTTCTGGCGTCTAACAAGAATTTACAAGAACTCGATAAACTTAAATCAGACTTCTTATCCACCGTCTCCCATGAATTAAGAACCCCCCTGACTTCAGTGCTGGGATTTGCTAAAATTATTAAAAAAAGGCTTGAGGATGTCATTTTTCCCTTGCTGAATTCCGACGATAAAAAAATACAGAGAGCTACCAGGCAAGTGAAAGAGAATATTGAGATTATTGTAGCAGAAGGTGAACGGTTGACTTTCCTGATTAACGACGTTCTGGACTTGGCCAAGATGGAGGCAGGTAGAACTGAATGGAAGAGAGAGACAGTTAACCTAGCAGAGGTAATCGATAGAGCAACGACTGTCACTAGGGCGATTATTGAACAAAAAGGGCTTAAACTAATTAAGGACATTGAAGCAGACTTGCCTTGCGTGCGAGGGGACAATGACAAGCTAATCCAGGCTGTAATTAACCTGATTTCCAACGCGGTGAAATTTACCGGCGAAGGGTCTGTGATCTGCAGGGCCAGAAATACAGTCGATAAAATAACAGTCAGCGTGATCGATACAGGCATGGGGATAGCCAAAGAAGATCAGGCCAAGGTCTTTGAGAAGTTTAAACAGGTGGGTGACACCCTTACGGATAAGCCCAAAGGGACAGGCCTTGGCTTGCCAATCTGTAAGCAGATCATTGAGCATCATGGCGGGCAAATCTGGGTGGAAAGCGAGCTTGGCAAAGGTTGCAACTTCTCATTTACGCTCTACCTTGAAGGAATGATAAGTACTGCGGTAAGTGAAACCGATGGGAGGACCTTGATAAAAGAAGACTCTAAATTATCGGCTCAGTCTACCGGCGGCGAAAGAAAAAACAACATTCTGGTGGCAGACGATGACCCCAGCATTAGGGTACTTATCAGGCAGGAACTTGAAGCCGGTGGTTATCTCGTAAGAGAGGCCAAAGACGGTTTAGAGGTTATCAGCGAAGTGAAAAAAGAAGAGCCCGGTCTGATCATCCTTGATGTCATAATGCCAGGAATGAGTGGTTTTGACGTCGCGGCAGTGCTTAAAAATGACCCGGGAACTATGGATATACCGATAGTGATTGTCTCAGTTGTCGAGGACAAGGAAAGGGGTTATCGGATCGGTATTGACAGACACTTTACCAAGCCGGTAGATACGGAAGAGCTGCTGAAGGCGGTAGGGCAACTGGTAGCCCAGGGCAGTTCGAGGAAAAAGGTGCTGGTGGGTTGATGAAGATGAGTATGTATTCTACTGCTTGCTGAATTATGGTTGGAATCTTGGCGGAGGTTAGCGTAATGAGAGTCAATTTGAAACGCCTCATAAATAAGAAGGAGATCTATGGCTTGATCGAATCGCTTGGGCTGGATGTTGTTATTTGGGAAGGAGAGGACAAAGCGCTTTACCCGAAGAGCGCGACGATCGGGGAGCTTGCCAGGCAATCCAGTTTTCCCATTCAAGTTGCCGGCGAATCGGTAGGCTGGGTGAGCGGTGGCGAGCAAGGGAGGAGCATTGCTACGCTTCTTTCGTATCTGGTTGACGGTGAACAGAAGATCCGAGAGCTTGCCCAGGAAACTTTAGATAAATATAAGGAAATTACTTTACTCTATAAACTGGTTGAGAATCTCACGGTAAACCTTGAGCCCGAAGGAATTGCCCAGATGGTGACCACAGAGGTTCAAAGCCTGCTCGGAGTGGATAATGCTTCCGTAATGCTATTAAATGAAGAAAAGGGTTTATTGGAAATTCTCTCCGCCAATGGAGTGGAAAATTACTCCAAGATGATCTTTCAACCCGGACAAGGCATTGCGGGTCACGTCTTGCAAAGTGGTAAGCCGGAAATCATTAATGATGTGCTAATGGATCCTCGCTATGTGCCGGGATCATTGGACCTAAGTTCTTTGATGTGCGCACCATTAAAGGTGAAAAATCGGGTTATTGGAGTCATTAATGTAAGTAGAGAAAAGCCTTTTAATGCAGGAGAGCTTAATATCTTAAATACGCTAGCCTCCCAAGCCGCCTTTGCTTTAGAGAACTCTAAATTAAACTCAGTGAGGGAGATCTTTGGTCGCTATTTGTCAGATGATGTAGTAAACACACTGCTTTCGAATCCCAGAGCCCTTAAGCTGGGCGGTGAAATGAAAGAAATCACAGTATTAATGTCGGACTTGCGAGGCTTTACATCCTTGGCGGAAGGTATATCTCCGGAAAAAATCATCACTATGATAAACAATTACTTGCATATTATGGTGCAGATTATCGATAAATACAAGGGGACAATTATTGAGTTTATTGGCGATGCCATTATGGTGATCTTTGGTGCACCTATCTGGAGCCCAGACCAGGCTACCTCTGCGGTGGCTTGTGCCTTAGAAATGCAGTTAGCGATGGGGGAAGTAAATGAATGGAACAGCGTGCATAATTTACCGGATATCAGCATGGGCATTGGTATTAACAGCGGTCCAGTAATTGTGGGCAACATCGGATCAGAAAAAAGAACAAAATACGGTTGTGTAGGAGCTAATGTAAATCTTACTTCGCGCATCGAATCGTATACGGTGGGGGGGCAGATTCTTATCTCAGAATCGACTATGCTCTTGGTAGATCTACCCTTATCAATTCAGAATATTCAGACGGTCCATCCTAAGGGTGTGAAGGGACCTATCACGTTGTATGATATCAAGGGTCTGGGGCATCCCTATAATATTGCTTTAGCCCAGACGAATCAGGAGCTGATTTCCTTAGCAAAAGTCATCCCAATTCTATTAGCGGTTTTTGAAGAAAAACATTGCACGGTAAAGCAGGTGCCGGGTCTTTTACATCGCTTGTCGTGGAATGAAGTGGAAATATCGACCGATATCCGAATTAATCCCGAGAGTATCCTGCAGATCACTCTTCTCGATACCCACGAGAAGTTGATAATTGGAGAAATTTATGCTCAAGTGAGGTTTGGCGAGAATATTGACGGCTCTGTTCTGTTGCAACTAAGGTCTTTCTCTCCTGAAGGACTGAGACTTTGGCAGAGCATTTTGGGAAATAAGCCATAGCCAAAAGGTCAATTGTCTATTGGCTATCACTGTTCCGTTTCACAGAATAAGCTAGAGCGAAAAAACCCTGATAGGATGCCCCTTGTAAAGGGAACGACTTGACGGGTCGCCTTATAGATGCCTTGGAGGTTTGCTTGATGAAAATTAATCTCAAACGACTTGTTTTAAGAAAAGAAGTAGCTTCGATCATTAAAGGACTGCTTGATACTCCTATAGTGATTCAGGATTCTGAAGGCCAAGTAATTTTGGGCGATGCCAGTGAAAATCTACCGAAAAGATATCCGATACAAATCGAGGAAGAATTAATCGGCTGGGTTCTGGGAGAAGAAAAAGTTTCCGCTGTTGCCTCGCTAATTGCTCTTCTGGCGACATCGGAACTTGAGAAGAAAGCTTTGGGTCGGGAGACGCTGGAAAAATATCGGGAGATAAACTTTTTTTACGATATAACCGAAAAGCTTGCGTCCAGTCTTGATCTAAAACAAGTTGCTCAGCTGGTCATTGATGAGGCGAAGAAGTTAATTAAAGCAGACAATGTCTCGGTAATGATAATCAATGAAGAGACGGAGATGTTGGAAGTTATAGCCGCAACAGAAGAGTCAGCGTTCAGGCTGGCGCTGAAGGTAGGAAAAGGGATAGCCGGAAGTATATGTAAGACCGGTAAAGCGGAGATAGTTAATGATGTATTGTCAGACCCCAGATATGTCGACGGTACCACGAAGGTTAGCTCGTTAATCTGTGCCCCCTTGAAGATCAGAGACAAAGAGATAGGGGCTATCAACTTAAGCAGTAAAGAGTCTGCCTATTATACTGCTCAAGACCTAAAGCTCTTATCCGAACTTACCTTGCAAGCAGCGTTCGCTATTGAGAATGCCCGACTGTATGACAGTTTAAAAGAGGCTTTTCTCACTGCAGTACAGACACTTGCTGAAACGATTGAAAAGAGGGATCCCTATACCGGAGGGCATACCAAAAGAGTAATGAATTATAGCTTGGTTATTGGCAAGGTGCTTGAACTGTCAGCAGAAGATATGGAGAAGCTCAAACTTGCCGCAGTGCTGCACGATATTGGTAAGATCGGCGTGCGGGATAATGTTCTTCTTAAAAATGGAAAACTGACTGACGAAGAGTTTGAAGAAATTAAAAAACATACAATTTACGGTCAGGAAGTACTCCAACACATCAAACACTTTAAAGACGTAATCCCCGGCGTTAAATATCATCACGAACGTTATGACGGAAAAGGTTATCCCGAAGGTTTGCGTGGTGAAGAGGTGGATGTCATTGCCAGGATCATCGCCGTAGCTGATACTTACGACGCTATGACCAGCGACCGACCATACAGGAAGGGTTTAAGCAAAGAAATTGCCCTTGCGGAACTTAAAAGGTGTGAGGGAACACAATTTGATCCGCTGATAGTTGCAGCCTTTCTAAAAGCTTGGGGAAAGAAAGAAGAAGTTATAATTTCGGAAGCAGATATATAAATTGGGAGGCAATGATACTGAAGATGAATGGTTTCCAAGATCTGATTAGGTGTAGAAAGGGGAAAAGAGGATGGCAAAGATTCTAATTGCCGACGATGAAGCACATATTAGAGTTCTTTTAGAACAGACGTTAGAGGAACTGGAAGACGAGGGAGTAGAGTTAATTATTGCAGCCAATGGTCAGGAGGCCCTGGAGAACATTATGGCAGAGCGACCGGAATTGGTATTTCTCGATGTGATGATGCCCAAAATGAACGGGTTTGAGGTATGCAACAAGATTAAAAACGAACTTGGTTGGTGTGATACATACATTGTTCTTTTAACAGCCAAAGGGCAAGAATTCGATAAGCAAAAAGGAGTGGAGGTCGGAGCCGACCTTTATATGACGAAGCCCTTTAATCCGGATGAAATCGTGGGAAAAGCAAGAGAAGTCTTGGGGATGTAGTCAGAAGTGAAAAGTTTAATCTTGATGATGTGAGGGTAAAATATGGATTACTTTGTTGGTCATCTCGTCGGAGACTACCTCTTGCAAACTAATTGGCAGGCAGAACATAAAAAAGAGCCTGGTTTGCGTGGGTGGGCAGCATGTCTCTATCATTGCTTCTTATGGACGTTATCCGTGCTGCTTTTTACCGGTTGGTGGTCACCGCTGACTGCCGGTTTAGTATTTCTTAGCCATCTGGTCTTAGACCGAACTAATTTAGTGCTTTGGTTTCTGAAAGCCGCTAATAAAAAAGAAGAAAAATGGCTCTTGATTGTCTGCGACAACACCATCCATTTGGTTTTTCTGTGGTTAATCGCTAAATACATTGTTTGATATAGAAAGTGTCCATGCCTGGGGTTCAATCAGGTAACCTGTTTGTCTCCAAGGAATAATGGAACGAGGAGGAGAGTCGATGCATTTACCGGAAGTTGTTCATGTAGATAAAACAAAATGTCAACATTGTCTTGCCTGTATTCAGGTTTGTCCAGTAAAACTTTGTAACATTGTTGAACCGGATGGAATTTCAGTCCAATCAGACCTCTGTATCGGATGTGGAGAATGCATTCGGATCTGTAACGAAAAAGGTCATCAGGCGCGCAGTATCATTGATGATTTCTCGATATTTCTGGAGGATATCCAATCGGGCACTCCGGTTGGGGTTTTGCTTGCCCCTTCTGCTGCAGTGAATTATGATCCTTGGCTCATGGAACTGACCACAGCTTTGCGGGAAATGGGGGTCAAAAATATCTTTGACGTCAGTTTTGGGGCAGAGATTACAACCTATCTTTATCTCAAAGCGCTGCAGGCCAATGTTCGACAACCGATTATTGTTCAGCCTTGTCCGGCGATTGTCAGTTATATAGAAATCTATAAACCCGAACTTATTCCTTATTTGGCGCCTACTCATTCGCCTGCCCTAGACGTGGCAATTTGGGTCAAAAGCCAACCGGAGTTTAGTCAGCTGAAACTGGCCTTTTTAGGACCTTGTATCGCCAAACGTCGCGAGGTACATGATCCAAATACTAAAGGTGCCATCTCCTATAACCTAACATTCCATTCCTTGGATAAATATTTGCAGGAGCAGAAGATCGATTTGGCTGCTTTAACGCCCGGTCATTTCGATACACCCGAGGCAGAAAGGGCGGTTATATATAGTCAGCCGGGTGGACTGACGGAGACGTTTCAGCGTTTTGGCATCCCAATCAAAAAATGCGACATTAGTCGTGTAGAAGGTGCTCAGGAGGTTTACACGAAATATTTGCCGGAGCTGCTAAAGGATATCCTTCACAAGGAGACTCCGCAGATTGTTGATATTTTAAATTGTACACATGGGTGTAACTGCGGACCAGCTGCCGGCCATCAAAAATCTCACTATCAAATTGAACGGATTATGTCGGAACGAAAAGATCGACAAATTGAAAAGCATAGTCAATTGCGGGAACAGGAGCGGCTCAGAAACCGTGAGCAGGAAGAAGTAAGTGGTCAAGCAGCCGTTTTACAGGATTTCTTTCAGTGGTTGGACAATCAAGATCTTGATTTCTCCAGAAGTTATACGGATAAATCATTGATAAATTTCTTGCGCCAACCAACTAAAGAAGAGGAAGAACAAACCTGGGACTTAATGCATAAGCTCACCACCGAAGAACGGGAAATCAATTGTTCTTCTTGTGGCTATGGTAATTGCCGAGATATGATGGTGGCCATTGTCAATGGTCTTAATCATGTGGAAAGTTGTAAGTATTATTTGTTTAAACAAAACGAACAAAGTGTGGCCTTGATACAAGGGCAGGCCGAAGAAATTGAAATGCAACGGGATCAATTAACAGTTTGGAATGAAGAATTGGAGAAAACAGTTCAGCAACGAACCGTTGATTTAATTGAAACAAATAATCGTTTAGAATCGGAAGTTGCTGAGCGGGAAGCAACTGAAGAGGCTTTACTTCAAGCCAAAGAAGGCGTGGATCTGCTGAATGTTGAATTACTGGAGGCTAATGAAAAACTTCAAGAACTTGACGATATGAAGACCGACTTTTTATCCACGGTTTCTCACGAATTACGCACTCCGCTGACCTCAATTCTGGGTTTTGCCAAAATTATTAAGAAGAGGACAGAGGACGTCATCTTTCCCCAGCTTCAAGTTGAGGATAAGAAATTGAGTCGAGCCGTTGCCCAGGTTAAACAAAATATTGAAATTATTGTTTCTGAGGGAGAACGCTTGACGAACTTAATTAACGACGTTTTGGATATTGCCAAAATGGAGGCTGGACGTATTGACTGGAACATGGAAAGGACGACGCTCAGTGACATCGTAGAGCGAGGTATGGTGGCTGTTTCTTCTCTGTTTGAACAAAAGGGACTTAATCTCAGTATTGATATTGAAGACAATCTGTTAGAAGTGAATTGTGACCAAGAAAAGATTATCCGGGTCGTCATAAACTTGCTCTCCAATGCCGTTAAGTTTACCTCTGAGGGCACTGTAACTTGTCTTTGTCGGAGAGTGGGAGACTTTATAGAGGTAAGTGTTGTGGACCAAGGTATTGGGATAGCTCCTGAAGATCAGGAAAAGGTTTTTGAGAAGTTCAAACAAATCGGAGATACTTTAACGGATAAACCAAAAGGAACGGGTCTGGGATTGCCAATCTGTAAACAAATTGTCGAATACCATGGAGGGCGGATTTGGGTGGAGAGTGAATATGGCAAAGGAAGTCGCTTTTCTTTTACCCTTCCGATCAATCAAGAGCCGGAGCAGATTAGAACAGACGAAGTCGAGGTCTTGGTTAATCAATTGACGAAACCTAGCGAGTCAGGGACCTCCACCTTAAACCATACAGAAAAGAAAATACTGGTGGTTGACGACAACGAGAATATCAGAACTTTTCTTCGCCAAGAACTGGAGGCGTTCGGCTATATTGTCTTAGAGGTTGAAGATGGTCTGAAAGCAATTACCTTAGTTAATAAGGAGGAACCGGACTTAATCCTGCTTGATGTCATGATGCCGGGAATTAGTGGATTTGATGTGGCAGTGATGTTAAAGAACGATCCCAGGACCAAGAATATCCCGGTTGTCATTCTTACCATTGTCGAAAATGCGGCCAGAGGTTACCTGATCGGGGTGGATGGCTATTTTACGAAACCAGTTAATATGGATAGCCTTCTTGAAAAAGTGGGAGAACTTCTCTCGCCCTGAGCATGGTGAACGAGCTTATTGCGAAAGGATGTGGAAGTATTTCTTAAAGCGAATAATCTAATCAGGGCGCGAAAAATGAAACTGAAAGGAGAAAGCGCAATTGAATAAGTACTCCTTTTCTAACGTGCATTTTATTAATAGAGAACTTAGTTGGTTAGAATTTAATGAAAGGGTTTTAGAAGAAGCGCAAGATACTAATAATCCGCTTTTTGAAAGATTGAAATTCCTTTCTATAGTAGGGTCGAATTTAGACGAATTTTTTATGATTCGGGTAGCTTCTTTACAGGATCAGATCAACGCCAAATTTGTGAAAACCGACCCTTCAGGCCTCACACCTAATGAACAAATTGAAAGAATATCCGCTCGAACCCATAAACAAGTTTTTGATATGTACAATTGTTATAATCGCTCCTTAGTAATAGCTCTCAAGAAACAAGATGTTTTCTTTATCAAACCTAAGGATTTGAACAATATTCAACTCGATTTCATTCGGGATTATTATGCTAACAACGTTTTTCCGGTACTAACCCCGATGGTATGTAATAAGAATCAACCATTTCCTTTGATTTTGAACAAGACATTAAATATTGCCTTATTATTGAAAGGCAATGCCAATGAAAACCAAATATTTGGCACAATTCAGGTTCCTTCCGTTTTAAATAGATTAGTAGAAATTCCCTCCCCTGATACTGAGAAAATGTTTATTTTTTTAGAAGAAATTATAAAAATGAATCTGACGACTCTATTTGATAATTACAATATTATTGCCACAGGGTGCTATCGGATTACCAGAAATGCCTATCTAGACGTCGCCGAAGAAGAAGCGGAAGATCTTCTAACCGCTGTTCAGTTATCCTTGAAGCAAAGAAAATGGGGAAGTGCAATCCGCTTGGAAATCGAACATGACCTAAATCCTCTGCTTCTCGAATTATTAGAAGCAGAATTGGAGATTTCTGCAGAGGCGGAATATAAAATCAGTGGGCCGCTTGATCTGACTTTTTTAATGAAATTAAGTGGACTAAAAGGTTATGATTCCCTGCGCTATGAGCCCATCAAGCCCAACGTCTATACTCCCCCTGCTGACGAGAATGATATCTTCCAATCAATCTCCAAACACGACATTTTGTTACATCACCCCTATGATTCTTTTGAGACGGTCGTAGATCTCGTTAAAAAAGCAGCCGAAGATCCTAGTGTTTTGGCGATTAAACAAACCCTTTATCGAGTTAGCGGCAATTCTCCGATCGTTGAAGCCTTAGCTCAGGCTGCTGACAACGGAAAACAAGTTACCGTGCTTTTAGAGCTGAAAGCACGCTTCGATGAACAAAATAACATAACTTGGGCTAAGAAGCTTGAAACTGCAGGCTGCCATGTGATTTATGGACTCGTTGGTTTAAAAACTCATTGCAAAATATTATTGATTGTGCGAGTTGAGGATGGTCTAATCAAGCGCTACGTCCATCTTGGCACCGGAAACTATAATGATGTTACAGCAAAATTATATACGGATTTGGGCTTATTGACAGCTAACCCCTATTTTGGAGCGGATGCCTCCGCTGTTTTCAATACCTTATCCGGCTGTTCCAGCCCGGTTCATCTTTATAAGATGACGCTTGCTCCAATCGGTCTTCGAAAAAAGTTTTTGGATTTAATCCATAAAGAAGCCGAATACGCTGCCTTAGGCAAACAAGCCCGAATCATTGCCAAGCTGAATTCATTGGTAGATACGGAAATTATCGAAGCCCTGTATGAGGCCTCTGCTGCCGGAGTTACGATTGATTTAATTGTTCGTGGCATCTGCTGTCTTCGGCCTAAAATACCTCTCATCAGCGAACGTATTACAGTCAGGAGTATTATTGGCAGGTTTCTGGAACATAGCCGAATTTATTATTTTTATGGAGATGGTGAGGAATTGATTTTCCATTCCAGTGCCGATCTGATGAAACGAAATTTAGATAGAAGAGTTGAACTGTTGTTTCCGGTTGAGGATCCGACTGCTCGTAAAAAAGTAATGAATATCTTACACTTAGCCTTAACGGATAATTCTAAATCGAGAGTTTTAAATTTGGACGGCACCTACAGTAAAATCCATAAACGAGGGCAAGATACGATTAATAGTCAGGAGATATTCCTTAATCTTTATTCGAGTGAAAATCCCTCAGATCAAGTGGAGCCTACAAGCCCAGAATTTGTGCCAATTATCTCCTGATCAAGAAATTCAATTTTTCCAGAATGCCCTCCCGCGTTGTAAGACTATACAGAGACTTAACCCAAGTCACCATGTTCTGGAAAAAAGGAGTTTTCAAAATGACACAGTCGTTAGATAAAAGCCAACAAAAGTTCTATCGTTTACTTAGGGACGAGAAAACGATCTGGGTTTTATATCTCGATATAGTAAAGTTCGATGAGTTGGAATTTCGTTATGGCAACAAAATTTGCAACCAAATTCTAACTGAATTCGAAAGTGAACTTCAGCTTACACTTAAACAACAACGTAGTCTCTATCTATATTCTCAGGTGGAAAGCAGGGGAGGGGATGACTTTGTTGTATATTTTGTTCCCAGAAAAAAAATTCAGTGGCAGATATCAGAGGTTGTTGAGCAATGGGTTTTTCCATTGCAAGAACGGTTTAACCGTAGGATCAGAAAACTGGTTAACGAGAAAATAAAGTTGCGTTCCGGACTTGCCCAGTGTATTAACGAAGTCGGACGAAGTGTTGATTATTTACTCTATGCGGCTGTGAAAGAGGCCTTTCTCCTCAACAAATCCGAACCGGACCCTCATTTCTTTGCTCGTCGCGCAGAGATTAACTACCTAATCGAAGAACCTGAAACGTACTTGAAAGTCGCTTTTCAGCCGATCATTGAAACTCGAAGTGGTAAGGTGTTTGGCCTTGAAGCCTTAGCTCGTGTACCCAACTCCTCATGGTTTAACAATATCGCTGATCTCTTCCCCTTTGCCGAAAAGATCGGGCAACTCTTTACCATTGAAACTCTTTGTCGGCGTCAAGCGATTGCTTCTTTCCCTTCTATAGCTCAAAACAAAGAAATGCTCTTTCTCAATATTAACCCTCAGGTCCTAATTGACCACGAGTTTGCTTCCGGCCAAACTAGAAAGCTACTTAGCGAAAAAGAGCTAGTGCCAATGGATGTTGTCCTAGAAATTACCGAACGAAGTGCTATAGAGGATTTTTCCACGTTCCGGGCGGCTTTAAATCATTATCGTAATCAAGGTTACCTGATTGCCTTAGATGACGTGGGGGCCGGTTATTCCTCGTTACAGTCTATAGCGGAGTTGCATCCTGATTTTCTTAAGGTAGATAAGTCTTTAATTCAAGGAGTGAATGCAGATCCGATTAAATGGGCTTTGTTGGAAACCTTTGTCACCTTTTCTAAACGGATTGGGTGCCGGATCATTGCTGAAGGGGTGGAAACAGCAGAAGAAATGAGTACTGTAGTCCAATTGGGGGTGGATTATGTGCAGGGATTTTTTGTCGCAAAACCTACTTTTGAACGTAGCAGCATTAACCCTGCTATTATGGAAATTTTTGATCCACAACGGCTCCTTAAATATATTGAGCAAAGCCCGATTATTTCCTTGGTTGAGCCGTTGCCTCTCTTCAGTACAATTACTTTAGTCAATACTGTAGAAGCTTACTTTCGTGACCACCCCTGTCAATGGCTGGTGGGGATAACTGAAGATTCCCGGTTAGTTGGGGTGATGCAGCGCGACAGATTTTTTGCTGCCTTAGGTACCCGCTATGGTGTTACCCTTTATTCCGGACGTGCTGTCCCGATCTTGATGGATAAGAATCCTCTCATCGTGGAAGACACCACACCATTGGAAGTGGTGTCTAGTCTTGCTATGCAACGCTCAGATTCTCAGCTGTATGACGGCATCGTTGTAGCTAACCAACACAAGCCGATTGGCATGGTTTCCGTGGCCAATCTAATCAAAGCCATGTCTGAGAGGCAGATCAAGCTTGCCCAAGGAGCCAATCCGCTGACCGGATTGCCGGGCAACCTGCGCATTGACCAAGAGATCCGTCAACATCTAGAAAAAGGTTTGAGCTTTGGCCTGATCTACATTGATCTGAACAAATTTAAATATTACAATGATTTATACGGTTTCCAGCAAGGAGACGTAGCGATCAAGAGGCTAAGCGATATTTTGATCAATGCATCTCAGGAAACCGACGGGGAAACCTTTGTCGGACACATTGGCGGCGACGATTTTATTACAATCTCTTCTCCCTCGGACATTGAAAAATTAGCTTTGAATATCCTCACTCAATTTAAACAGTGCTGTGGTCAGTCGCCGGGGACCGCAAACCTTAGCGTAGCCCTAGCCGGTCTGATTGTAAATACCATAGAACAAAGTTGGACACCCTCACTTGTCTCCGAGCGGGCCGCTCAAATCAAGAAAGAAGTTAAGGCAATGGGAGGCAATTCTTTTTTGTTACGCTAGAGGTAGATTTATAGATCATATTTAGCTGAGCTGCTTTAAAATTAAATGAGATCATGTATCCCTATAGCAATAAGCAACATACCTGAAATGATTTAGGTGAGATGTCCGAAATTCCGAAAGTTTGCTTTAATACCAAGTTCATAACCAATACTTATAGTCACTAAGCTAAAGAAAAAGACAGAGATTGTTACCGGCATTACTGAAAGTCCACTTAAGCCTGCGCCGAAACCGGTAACGATGCAGTTCAACGAAAGAGATATCCCGATCAGAACGGCTTCGTTAATACCAATTATCCCGTTAGTATTACGATCCGCTTTTGCAGGGTTGTTAATTATATCTATGATGAAACGAATAAGCTTAGAGCGTGTGTAGGCTAAGGGAAATAAATTCTTGTGCAATAGTTTACCTAAGGAAATCCATAAGCCAATAGCTATTAATAATAAAGCACCTACCAAATTTGCCAACGGAAATATTTTGCTTAGAAATGTCCCCATCAGCATGGCAAATGCCGTAGTGACTAAAGACATAATTGCAATTAAGAGGTTGGAGAAGAGAGGGATACGGATCTTTTGTAACTCGTAGCTAAGTCCAATTCCTAAGTTATCAAGATTTGCGATAATTCCAATTGAAATGGATATCCCTAATAACTTATACATTTTTTGCTGCCCCCTATTAATTTCTAGTTAACTCTTTGTAAATTTAAAGTTAACTGATGAGTGACCTTATTGTTCATCAAAGATAAAGAAATTAAACTGTAACTTCTTGGATATAACTTTGTTAAAGTAATCTTTAAAAGCTGTCCGAAATAAGCTTGATAGAAGGGGAGGAAGTTGCTTAGCACGTTTGCACACGCTGCATTGCTATTCGCTGGATGCTGCGGCTAAAACGCAAAACCTCAGGGTATTACTGAATGTGAACCGTTGCGTTTCTTAACGCCTTAGCGTCTGCGCTCATGGACGCAATTCCGCTAAAGTGCTGCACTTAGCTAAGCAACTTCCTTTAGGCTTGGGTCGACCAGAGAAGGCGGGGGGATGAGGAGTGTGTAAAGGGGGACCTAAAACTTATACTTACTGACACGTAAAAGGACCGTAAGCGCTTAATATACGGGTGCATGGTCAACCTACGCTAACAATGAGAAAATACCTCCATAAGACCAGGGATTGGAGGTGTTCAAGTGTCCAAGAGAGAACAGCAGGCTGCATTCGTGGCAGAATG
>Ga0326727_10002044_pt1 | contig 71339 bp, 66 predicted proteins | sample MB2enrmetagenome_FD_207643 | JGI IMG/M metagenome (GOLD analysis project Ga0326727, IMG submission 207643) | Lab enriched peat soil microbial communities from McLean, Ithaca, NY, United States - MB29MY | ecosystem: Environmental > Terrestrial > Soil > Wetlands > Peat | place: USA: New York... | reverse complement strand
TTTGAACGATGTTGTCTCTGGGGACGAAATGAATTAATTGAGTTCCGATGGCCGCTGTGAATTCTTCCATCAGTTCTAACTCATTATCCACTTTGCGGCTGTTGCAGATGATACCGCCCAACCTGACGCCACTTTGATTGGCATATTTCACCAAGCCTCTGCAGATATTGTTGGCGGCATAAATGGCCATCATTTCACCCGAGGCCACAATATACACTTCTTCAGCTTTTCCTTCACGGATCGGCATCGCAAAACCACCGCAGACCACATCACCTAAAACATCGAAAAACACATAGTCCAGGTCCGGGGTGTAGGCCCCTAATTCTTCCATCAGATTAATGGCCGTAATGACTCCTCTGCCGGCACACCCCACGCCCGGTTCCGGTCCGCCGGACTCCACGCCTCGGATTCCTTTAAAACCCGTTTTACAAACTTTTTCAATGGTGACCGCATCTTCCCCTTCTTCTCTCAGCGTATCCATCAGCGTATTCTGGGGCTGCCCTCCGAGAATCAGTCGAGTCGAATCCGCCTTGGGATCACAGCCATGAATGAAGACTTTCTTATCGTAAAACTCCGCCATCGCTGCTGCCGTATTTTGTTGGGTTGTTGATTTCCCGATGCCGCCTTTGCCGTAAAACGCTATCTTTCTCATATTGAAAATCCCCTTTCATATTGCCCTTGCTTAATTAAGTTCTTAAATTAAATTGGTCAGGGTTTACTTCGCTTAATATTGGTTCGCAAAATAGATTGAACCTCTTCTTCTTTACCTTTGCCATGGCCTCCATTATCTGAGTAATGTGCCATCGCCTCACCTCCCTTAACCAATTTAGAAAAAAACAAAGAGAACCCCTGATTTTAATCATCAAGGGCTCTCTAAAACACACTTTTCCGCTCCAAATCAGCATTCGATTTGGTGCCCGGCTATGAAATTGTACTCTTCTCCAGAACTTCTAGATCACTTTGCTGCTTTTTCACTCTAAACATTTTATGCTAAATCGCACTAATCACTTAGCAAGCTTACACCGTGTTCTAAACTAAAGATGCATAACACCCAATCCAACACGTGCATGTTCCAATAAAGGATGAAGGGAAGAACGACCATAAATTGCCACAGCCAGCCATTCGTAATCCGTCACTAAACCGATTTTCAAAGCAAAACTGGCATTGCTGTTGGTATGAATAAAGATACTGTTGCTCGCCTCCAAGGTTGCATGAATCAGCGCGTGAATCTTCCGGTCTTCCTTAGGAATAACTCCCGTGTTGAAAGCTGTTGCCATGACAGTATTGGTCAGTTTCCCGGTATGTTGAAGATTCGCTACAGTCCCTCCCAGTTCCGTCACACCACAGCGTAGACCAAACGATTCAACCAGGGATTTCTTAAGCTTTTCCTCTTCCTCTCTTGTCTCTGACAAGGCTAGTAATATTGCTGACCTTTCCAAGGAAGGTTTTACTTTTTCCAAATTAGGACCTTTCAAGGTATACCCTCCCTCCAGCAGCAACCTAAAAAAGCCGCCAGATGCAGTAGAAACATCTTGACGGCTCCGTTGCCGAATCTTTATCACTGAGTGATATTCACTATACTACCCGATAAACTACCGTTTGTCACTATGTAAGATCTGCCTTATTGCCCGATATACTGTATACATTTCAGCGACTGAATGGCAAACGCAATAACTCCAATCGTCGTTCCAGTCATCAAAACGGCAAATATATGATACAATATAACCAGAGAAACAAACAAGGTGGAGGTTATCACGAAACTAGCGGTAATTGTTCAAAAAGAAGAAAGCTGGTATGTGTCAAAGTGCCCAGAGAACAATGTAGCATCCCAAGGCAAAACAATAGAAGAAGCATTAAACAATCTGAGAGAAGCTGTGGCACTTTACTATGAAGATGAAAAGTCTGAAATTGAAGAAAAACAGATTTTCCTAACAACTATTGAGGTTGCAATATAATGGGCTCAAAATATCCCGTGTTACCCCCAGAGATAATAATTAAGGCACTGTAAAGAATAGGGTTTTATAAATATTAACCCTCACTAACTCCTAACGGGTTCTAATCTTTCGTCGCACTAAACCCATTGTCTGTGTAAACTCATCCATTCTTAAAAGCTTAGCTATCCCAGCAAATACAACAGCTCCAATTGCCGTTCCGGTTATCAATACAATAAGCGTGGCCAGCGTACGAACACCGATTAACGAGGTCAGCCATCCGCTCCACATCCAGATCACCAGCCCCATAAAAAGCGAGGCGACCAAGGATTTCAAACCTGCCCAGAACATATTCCAACCGTCCATTTGCCCTAAGCGCTTCCGCAGCACATAAAATAAAAGCAGCATATTTACGATAGCGGCCACGGTATCCGCCAAGGCCAGTCCTCCCACCGCGAGAGGTCGAATTAACAAAAACATGGCCAAGATATCAATAGCCATCGAGATAATCCCTAAGATAACCGGAGTCCAGGTATCCTGGAGAGCATAAAACGCCCGCGGGAGAATCTGAATCACGGACTGAGAAGAAATCCCTATCGCAAAATATAGCAGCGGGATCGCTGTGGTTAAGGTATCTTGCCCGGTAAAGTGGCCATGTTGAAATAACAGGCGAATCAAGGGATAGCGTAAAACAATCATCCCCACTGAAATTGGAAGGGTAATAAAAACAACCATGCGTACAGCCTGGGATATTGAGTGGCGGAGTTTATCCCAGCGTTTTAAGGCCGCGTGTTCAGTCATCGTCGGAAAGGTAGCCACAGCAATGGCTAAAGCAAAAATCCCCACGGGCACCTGGAAAAGACGAGAAGAATACCAAAGGGCCGAGATACTTCCCGGAAATAGTGACGACCCAAAGTTATTATTGACTGCAATCTGGATTTGATTGAGGGAATAACTAAGAATAATCGGCACAGCCAGCGCCCCGATACGCCGAACACCGGGGTGGTTCCAGTCAATGACCGGGGAGTAACGTACCCCTACTCTGCGCAAAGCAGGAATTTGGACTGCAAAATTCGCAATCGCCCCGACAACGACCCCAACAGCAAATCCGGAAATGCTTTCTGGCTTGGCCGGATTTGCCAGAATCGTTCCGAAAAAAATAATGCACCCATTATAAAGCACGGTCCCCAAAGCGGATGGCCAGAAAATTTTGTAGGAATTCAGGACCCCCATCGTCAAGCCGCTAAAGGCCATAAATAGGGGCTGCATCAGCAGGATTCGAGTCAAATGGGTCGCCAACACAATGTTTTCCGGTTTAAACCCCGGGACCATCAGCCGCAGAAACTGAGGAGTGAAAAAAAGCCCTATCAAAACAAACGTTCCCAGGGTAAGGAAGATCAGATTCACAACCGAACTAACGACCAACCAGCCCTCAGCTTCGTTATCCTTGGCTATATATTCTGAGAAGACAGGAATGAAGGCGGCGCTCAAAACCCCGCCGACCAGCAGCCAATATAATAAATCCGGCAAAATAAATGCTGTATTATAAGCGTCCGTAATCCTACTCTGACCAAAGAAACCCGCAATTAGGGTTTCGCGCAAAAATCCTAAAACTCGTGAAACTAACTGAGCAGCCATTAAGAACCCGGCTGCTTTCAAAAGTGTGCGGTTAGTTGATGACATTCGAGCTAACCCCTTCTCCTCCATTGTCCTAATCTATTCTCCGAATTATAGCATTAATCGCGAGTCGGTTAAAGGGGGAGAGGAAGTATCTTAGCACGTTCGCACACGCTGCATTGCTATTCGCTTGACGATCTTGCTAAAACGCAAGAACGTCTGCGCTCATTGACGCAATTCCGCTGAAGTGCTTCTCTAAGCTAAGAAACTTCCTTTGGGCTTGGGTCGACGGGGTTTGGTACGACGAGGGTTAAGTAAGTATGTTGCGCTGTTTACGTCTTCGACGTAAATACGCTCGGCGGAATGAGTGCAAGCGAAGGGCAGATAAGGGGACGGTTCTTGTGTCTTGATCGGACACAAGGTATTTCCTTGGCTGTTACATGTACTTAATTGACGCAATTCCACTCTTCGTTCCTCAGCCGTGAAACTTCCTCGATCTTCGGTCTAACGCAAGTGGGCAACGCAAGCGGGGGCCAGTTCTTGCTTGCATGCACTTCAACAAGTGCAAGTGAGGACGACGCAAGTCGAGGACGGTTCCTGACTTGCATCCACGGGTTACGTAGGGGCATTCGCTCATATGGAGGCAATAGGTTATAAGGTTATAGGTCAGGAATAGTTCCTATAAACAAGCCATCACGCGCGCAACGATTAATTCGTTCTTCCTTTTATCAGATCTGACGCCCGCCCCTGGTCTGTATTATGTACTTATTATTGATGCAATCCCACTTTCCGAGTTCTCTTAGACAAGAAACTTCCTCGCGCTTGGGGCTTGGGGCTTAAGGTTTAGATCTTAAATAATCTGCCAAGATCTCGGCTACGGCTTGTGCTGCGCCATTCGCTTCACCTAAAGTATTGTTCTGGCTCCCAAATTCCAACAGTATCCCACCGTCAGAAAGGTGTTGATTATATCGGGCATCGGCAGCATAACTGATATTTGGCGAAAAGAGCCCGGGATATTTTTTTTCCGCTAAAGCTATAAGTTCTTTGGCTAATTTCTCATTCGTTTGCCAGTGAGGATTCATTTTCCCGATGATCACCAATACCGGGCTGACTGTTTGTCCCTTCACCGTGACTGTTCTCTTCGGAACTCCCGGCGGAAAACCATCTCTATGGACGTCTATTAATACCTTTATTGAAGGATAGTCTTTAATCATTTGGGTTGCCGTTTTTACGGAATAGGAATATGCTTTCATGAAATCAACAGCATCATGTATTTGCAGTGAATGGACCGCTCCAATTCCATTTTGTTCAAGAGCTTTCTTTAAGGTTTCCCCCACCGTTACGACATCTCCGTTTTCCCCCTGCCGCCGTTCAGGCCCCCCATCACCTGCATAACACTCACTGTTATGTGTGTTATAAATCCCCACCAGAATCTCTTTCGTCCCCGGAACCGCTGCTACAGGAGGAGTCACGGCCGTATTCTCAGTAGGTTTCTGAGCCTCAATCGGTTCAAGGATAGGGCCCTCGAACTCTGGATCATTAGGGTTATAAGCCCACCCTAACCAAACCGGACCTTGTGGAGGAGGGGAAAAATAGCCCAGAAAAAAAGTTCGCGGATCTGTAATATTGACACCCGTTAATAAAAACATACCAATCGCCGCTCCTTGATTCCTTGTCAGATCCAAGCGGGCGCGCTCCGGCTGAGAATAGCCCGGAGCCCCTTCCATTAAAATAGCTTCAAAGGGAAAAGATTGTTGACTTAAAAAGCTGACCAATTGACGAGAGCTTCCGTTACGAATAGCATATATCAAACAGACAATAATTAAAGCACTTATAACTCCCAGAAGAAGCCCTCGCGCCCATTCTCTAGCTTGCCAAATTCGCCAATTTTTCTTTTGCCGCTGATAAAAATCTTCCCGCAACAAAGGACTTGTCCCCCCTTCCTCTTTACTGAAGAAGTATGAGAGACAAGTCCAAGGTAGAACATAATCGACATAATTTTCGTTTAATTAATATTAACGAAAGTTCCTAACCTTACGGGCTAACGAAGTGTTGTCGGAACAAAGCTATCAACGATTCCAATGACCAGGGAAGCCAATAAAGCACCGATAATGGAAACAGAAATGTAACTTGGAACAATGAACTGGCTAAAGTAAATCACCACGGCAGCCGTTAAAAAGCCAACTGCCCCACGCCCCGTCCGCGTAATTTTGTCTCCAAACGCCCTTTCAATAGCATAGCCTACTAAAGAGATTACCACTGCGGCGACCAAAGCCCCGGTTATACCCGCCACTCGAAGTCCCGGAACAATATAACTTACCAAAAGCAATACCACAGCTGATACGACAAACCGTACGATCATTCCTAACATTGCAAAACCCTCCAATCATTTTTTCTCACTTTATTTCTAAAGCGTCATTTGACACCAAGCATAGTTTATACAAAATAAACGAAATTTATTAACATAACATTAATTTTTTGATTTTCCTTGATAAATTCTCCTGCAAATGTTAAAATGAAGTTCGTGTACTACCGAAGAATAAAATTACCTGTGTTGCCGTAAAACCCCTAGCTTCAGCTATGGGATATAAGGCAAATCTAAAGATCTCATTGTATACACTAGTATGGTATAATTAGGTAAGCGTCAGGACACGGGCGTTATACTATCGCTAATGTAGTCGATGGACTGCTTGGTAGTAAAGTCTTAGGGAAATGGACCAGTCTTTATATGTTGTACCTTGCAGATGAAATACCATGCCTGTAAGCGAGAGTATATCGGAAGTCTTCGTACCTAAGAACCCACCAGCTTTAGCTGTGTGGAGTGTCAGCAAAGGGGGTGACTATTAGTGCCAAACATTAAATCTGCCATCAAAAGAGTTGAGTTGGGAAAAGTTCGCATGCTTAAAAACGCTGCTGCCAAATCTTCTTTACGGACAACACTTCGCCGCTTTGAAGAATCAATCAGCAAAGATTCGGATACTGCAGCACTCGCTTTGAAAAAGGCCACTCGTGCTTTGGATAAAGCCTCCTCCAAGGGTTTGATTCATAAGAACCTAGCAGCTCGCAAGAAATCCCGTCTTACCAAAAGATTTAGCAAGCATTTCTCCCAAGTCAGCTAAAAAAGCAGACAAAAAAAGAAAGCAAACAACGGCTTTCTTTTTTTGTCTGCTTTTTTAGACCAACGTGCTAAGAAACTTCCTCCCCCGTCGACCCCAAACCCAGAGGAAGCTTCTTAGCATAGAGAGCACTTTAGCGAAATCGCGTCCATAAGCGCAGACGCAAAGGTGTAAGAAACGTAACAGTCACCCTGTCGAAGGTAAACAAAGAATGCCAGTACGAACCGTTCCCACTTGCACGCGAAGCGTATTTGCGCGATCAGCGCAAACAGCGTCACAAGTTCCTCTCCATCGTACCAAGCCCCCGTCGACCCCAAGCCCGAGGAAGTTTCTTAGCTAAGTGAGCACTTTAGCGGAATTGCGTCAATGAGCGCAGACGCTAAGGCGTTAAGAAACGCAATGGTTCACATGCAGAAATACCCTAAGGTTTTGCGTTTTAGCCGCAGCGACAAGCGAATAGTAATGCAGCGTGTGCGAACGTGCTAAGAAACTTCCTCCCCACAGAATTTAATAATCATCATTTCCAATAACAATCCGGGATCTCCTCCCCCGGTCTTTAAGGTCAAATCTGTATTTAAGCACTCCGACAATGCCTTTACAAGTTGTTCCATCGACATCCTTGCGGATTGTTGCCAGACTTTTTGCCCTTCATAGGGTGAAACCCCTAACATAGAAGAAACCTCAGTCACATTTCCGCCGCGGCGGCGCAATGCGTTACAACCCAGAAGAAGCCGGACTTGACGAACCAACAGCGCTAAGACCTTTAAGGGATGCTCTTCACGTAACACCTCGTGCAAGGTCTGCAAGGCCTTGGCAGCGGTCCGACCCGCCACCGCATCTAAAAGATCAAAGATGCTCGCCTCCATCGCCCGGGGTGTAATGGTTTTAATGTCCTCCAGCGTTATCTTTTGTCGCTCTCCCACAAATATTACGAGCTTATCTAACTCTTGGCTGATAACACCGGGATGATGTCCTGCCCATTCAATGAATTGGCTTGCCACCTGAGTATCCATGGATTTCTCCCGCGCCTTCAGTTCTGACTGGACCCAGACAAGCCATTCCTGCGGCCGTTTCGGAACACAAAATTCCAAGATCTCCCCAACCCGATCTAAAGCCTTATAAAATTTCCTTCCTCTATGGACACTTCCTGCGATAAACAAAAGACACGTGGAGGGATTGGGGTTGGAGAAATAGTCCCAGAACGGCTCCAAGTCTGCCGTTTGTCCATCCTGGAAATAGCTCACCTCTTCAACAACCACAAGGCGGTTGGCAAAAAAGGACATCGTATTAGCCCGCTCAATAATGCCGTCCGGAGACAACTCCTTTGCCGAAACCAGTTCGATCCCACTTCCGGAAGGATCTGTCATGAAATAGAACGACTTAAGGACTTGCAAAGCCTCTTGAATTAAGAAACGATCCTCCCCATACCACAGGTAAACAGGCGGAATCTTTTCTTTCACTACGCTTTCTTTAACTCGTTCAATCTCACGCATCTTGACACACCTCCTAGCTTATTTTAACCCATTTTCAGTCTTCTTGGTACTCTTCAAACGGCGCAGAGATCCAAGACGTTAAAAAAAGCCCTCCACGATCATCGGATCGTGAAGGGGCAAAAGAAAGAGGAGGAGAAAAGAGATGTTCCTTACTAATGTTACCCATTATTTCCTTTTTATACATTCCGGAAAAAATTAATGCCCATATTCTAGCAATTTGTCTGCTTATCTCAATAGTCGACGTTGTATTCACTGTCTATTGCCTAGTTCTTGAATATATAAATCACCAAGAGTAACCAACTTTGCTCCATTTTCTCTTGCTTTAGCTTTAAGTCTTTCTGTGAAGCCAGTTTTCGAGAACAGAAAGTAGAACCTCTTGTCAATACCGCTCAATAGCTTTGATTCATAAACCAGTTCATCAAGAACTTGCTGTTATACATTCTTTATAACTTGGAAAGCTCTCATTCTCTTCCCGCAAACACCAATAACACAACCTTTATACTTGTAAGATAGTATATTATGAGTATAATTTGCTATGGATTATCAAATGTAAAATAATGTATAGCGTTGCTGTTCATTGATTAATTATTTATTTCTTTTATTAATACTCCGCAATAGCTTGACGACCCGGGATAATTTCCGCCCCAAATTTTCCTAACAAAAGCCGTACTGTGCCGTGTTCATCCGTCCGATAAACCGGGATGTGACGTTCTTCCCAGTACTGCAGGACTTCCGGTGAAGGATGCCCATACGTATTTTTCCCTACCGAAATCCAGACAGCTTGAGGATGAATGGCATCCAACCACGGTTTGTCTAAAGAAAACTGACTGCCATGATGCGGCTCCTTAAAAATATTAGTTTCTAAATCTACCCCCGTCTCAGCGATCTCTTCCATTTCTTCTTGCTCCATATCCCCTGTCAGCAAAACGCTTTGCCCTAAGTAATTAAGCTTTAACACTAAGGAATTATTGTTGGGGTCCGAATGGGTTTCAGCCAGTACCCGATAGGGACCTATTACGTCCAACCAGGCCCCTGAATCAAGATCGATCCGGTCTCCCACCTGAAGTAAGCGTAACCCTCCAGTCCGGTTAAGCAGTTCCGCGGGAAGTCCTTCCTGCCATTCTTTATTTTCCAACCGATTTCCCACAGCAGGTACTCCTACCCAATCGGTCGGAATATTGGCCAGCACCGCCCGGGCTCCCCCAATATGATCCTGATGCTCATGGGTGATCAGCAAGGCCTCCAAATGCCCGGTTCCTCTTTCCAATAAATAAGGAAGAACAATGCGCTCCCCGGCATCAAATTTTTCACTGCGCGGTCCGGTATCCAGCAAGAGGGCATGATTTTTCGGGGTCCTGATTAAGATCGAATCCCCCTGCCCCACATCAATCATGACCACTTCCAGATCGTTTTGTGAATTCCAGGGACTCCACAGAAAAAGTACGATAACCAGGATACCAGCCCAGCGCTTGGCTATCCTCTGGCTAAAGATCGGACTCCCTGAGATTTTCAAGCTCAAACGTTGTGCAGCTTGACGAATTCCCCAAGGACATCGCTCCATTACCTTTGCCATTATCGTCCTTACCCGTCTGCCCAGCCGCAGCAACCTCACTTTCACGATAAAGAGCACGCGTTCTTTTCCCCACAAGGCAATCCCGATTCCGCCATACCAAATAATCAAAAAGAGCGGGCCCGGATTTAACACCCAAACATCAGCGTACGGTAACCCGACCAAGATCTTTAAAATCGCATTCGTTCCGGCTAAAAGCCACAAGCTCACCTGAAACAAGGGAGCAGACAACCCCCAGGAGAAAGAAAGCATCACCCCTATGAGCCCCACTTCCAGCACACTGCCTAAAATAAACAGGATAAAGACATTCGCGAACAAGCCGATTAAAGATAAGCGATGAAAAGCCGAGATCAGCAAAGGCAGTGTTGCCGCTTGCGCCGCTAAAGTACCGGCAACAGCAAAACGCAAGAGCTTTGGCAGGCGTTCAAGCAACCTTCCTTTGAGAATCCGGGGGGTGAGTACAACAATTCCCCAGGCTGCCGCAAAGGAAAGTTGAAAACCGAGATCCCGAATGATTAAGGGATTTTGCATAAATAGACCTACCGCTGCCAAGAGTAACCAGCGCAGCGTAGCCACTTGCCCCCGACCTAACCGTCCCAGCAGAACTACGATACCCAGGACCGTCGCTCTGACAATCGGGGCATTTCCCCCACATAGCGCAGCGTAAAGTAAAAGTGCCAAAATCGTTCCGCTGATCCGAATTTGCTTAGGAAAAAAACTCAGAAGCATCCAGGAGAGTCCCAGCACGAAGGCCACATTGGAGCCCGAAGCGGCGAAGACGTGAAGTACGCCGGTCACTTTGTAGCGTTCCTGAAACGAATCCGGGATACGGCTGGAATCTCCGAAGAGGATCCCCTCTAAGACCCCCGTTTGCTCAGGCTCCCATGCCTGGAGCCGACTTCGCACCTGCTGCCGAATCTTCCAGGTTAAGCTGGGCTCCCCCGCAGAGAGCAGTTCCGCATCCCCTTGCGCATTCAGCGTACCGCTTAAACCCCTAATGTTATCATAAAGGCGCAGGTCGAATCCGCCGGGTGTGCCAAGTGATTTCGGTCTTTCCAAGTGAGCAGAAAAACTGACCTGATCCCCGGGCAAAACCCGCTTCCACTCTCCCGGCATCTGCCCCTGTTTATCGGCATAAACAATGAGGCGGTAGGTTTGACCGTCTAATTCTTGCTCAAGATCAGCCGAAGCCGGAGCATCAACTGAGTTTTTCGGCACAGCGCCGCTGTTTTTATATCGGACAGTGTCCGTTTCCACTTCTTCAATGCGGACTATCCCCACTCCCTTGTCCTCGGCGATATTCCAATCCTTTAACAGACCGACAAGCTTAACCTGGTCCAAAGTAAGGGGTGCCGGCAGAGTACGGTCTGCCAGAGCTCCGTACCCGAAGCCAAGCAAGAGACTTGCTCCCAGCAAAAGAATCTCGGGGCGAAACATTCTGCCAAAAAAATCACGGGGCCGCCAGAAAACAAGGCGAACCCCTAACAAGACGAGCACCCCCCAAAACCAAAGTTGGGTTTGTTCCGGCAAATACGCTCCAGCCATTCCACCGCTTAAAAGAGCTGCCGATCGTCCGAGCCAAGGATCTTTCATGGGCCAACCGTCACTTGCGCAGCCATCTTTTCGTAAGTCTTCGCCCCAATCCCCGCAACATTTTGCAAATCTTCAGGACGCGCAAAGGGTCCGTGTTCCGTCCGATATTGAAGAATACGTTCCGCTAACGCCGGACCGACACCGGATAATTTATCTAATTCCGCCGCATCGGCAGTATTGATGTTAATTTTACTTCCCGCAGACGCTGCACTAACGCTCCCCTTGTTTGCCGCTACTGCACCGACCGATCCGGCAGCAGTCCCGTTTGTTGACCCGCTATTATTAGCTGTACCGCTGCTCAAGGCATTCCCCGGATTTCCGGCCACTGCAGCCTCCGGAGAAAGGGGAAGGCTCTTATACGGCACAGAAACCTTTTGGCCATCTTTAAGTTTTTCAGCGGGGTTCATACTCTCCAGGTTAGCCTCCGGCAGCGGATTGACTTGCTTCAAAGCATCATCCAAGCGGGCATCCGAGGTCAAGTGAACAAGCCCCGGTTTCTCAACGGCTCCGGCAACGTAAACAACGATTTCCCGGCTGGAAACCGTTTTTTGGAGATAGGCATTGGAGCCATGCGGCAGAAAGAGCTTCCAAATGGCCAGAATCACGAGACCTATGAGTACAAACCACCAAGCATAGCGAAGCTTACGTTCCATTTGTTGCCGCCTCCTACCCTCTAACTTTATTTGTTGGGTTTTCTCCATTTATACTGCAATCCACGTCAGATTATCCTAACAGCCGTTAAGCCGTGTTCTTTTCGAGCGACCATATCGGCCATATAGACCATAGTAATTTTAGTTTCTTTGATTTCGCTTTAGTCCTGCTTTTTCCTGCCGCGAAGTCTGATTTATCCTGTCTAATTTGTCAGTTAATTCATAAATAGTTATTATGAGGGCATAACTCAGGCGAATTAAGCACAAAAGCTCAGGCACCGTACTCATTGGGATCAACCGAAAGTATGCACATCAAAAAGACCCAGCTTTCAGGTGTACTGATTGCTGAGCCATAATAGTTGCCTGAGCCAAATCGCCCAACCCTAACTTCCGGAATGGAAGCACAGCACATATACCTCTTGCGAAACATTAATCTAGCTGATAAATTTATTCGTCTTAACCACAAACAAGCAATAACGCTTGCCGGTTCTTCCTGAGGCAACATACCTATTCAGAGCACTACCTCACTGTACACTGTACCCTGTGAATTTACCGTTGCCTGATAGACAGCGGATACAACAATTCTGTTCTTCTGTAAAAGCGCCTTTGACGCAAGATGATCAGCTACCCGAAGCGCGATGCCGCATCCGGCTTTGATGCCGGAGGGCAAGGGCATCACCCCTACCGGGTATCCGGTCTGCAACAGCATTTTTTCGGCAAAAATGGCCTCATGGGTGTTGGCAAAAGTAAGAATATAAGCCACAGTAAGCCTCCTAAAGATTGATCAACCGCTTCGCACCGGCCATAGCCGTGACGATACCGTACATATTGGCGATCTCACCGACCCCGAGCTTTTCCGTAATTCCGTAATAATTGGTACAGGTGCCGCAGGTCAGGATAACTGTTCCCGCTGCTTCCAGGCTGCGCAGGTCTTCCAAGCTGTTGGAATCACTGCCGGTAAGATAGGACCCCGAATTGAAAAATAAAATATGCGTGGGCGGCGGCACAAGCTCCTTCAGGGCATAGATAAAACCTTTGATCAGGATTTGGCCCAACTCCTGTTGGCCCTCCCCCATGGTATCCCGACCAATGGCAACGACGAGCCCCGAATTATCAGCCGGCGCACAACTATCCACAGCGCAGCCTTCGCCGGCAACGATGGTCACCTCGACAGTGCCGTTTTCTTTTGGTGCATATTCGCTTTGATAACCTAAACCGGTGGCCATCTTTTGAAGATTTTGCCGGGCAATGTCGTTGTCTACTAAGACAGTCACTACGCCACCAACTTCCCCCATCCCCTCCAGCGCTTTTTTGGCTCGGATGACCGGTATGGGACAAACCTGCCCGATGGCATCAATATGGGTTGTCATATATCTTCCTCCTCATCGCAATAAAATCGGTAAGTTCTGTGGTGAGAGCACTTCTCCCACGATTCTGGCCTGGGGTTCCATTTCCTGAATGGCACTTAACAGTTCTTGCGCACAGGACTTCGGGGTACTGAGAAACAGGCCTCCGGAGGTTTGGGGATCCAACATCAATTCCTGCAAAGCAAACGGTGTGTCGCCGAGCTCCACAAAGCCCTGCAGATGATTGCGGTTGCGCTGGGCGGCCGCAGTGATCAGATAATCCCCGGCATACGTATAAGCCTGGGGGATATACGGCAACTCCGAAGGATATAATACCAACGAGGCGGCCTCCCCGGCCATTTCCCTGGCATGGGCCAACAGCCCGAAGCCTGTGATATCGGTACAGGCGCTGATCGGAAAACCATGCATTTTCTCCGCCGCGTATTTGTTCAGCCGCTGCATGGAAGCCAGCGCCGCCTGCACCGCCTGGTCATCAGCCATTTCTCCGCGCAGCGCCGCCATGACGATACCTACGCCCAGCGGTTTGGTGAGGATCAGTTGATCCCCCGGAGCCGGGGTATTGTTGCGCCAAATCCGCTGGGGATCAATGCGCCCAGTGACCGCCAGACCATATTTCGGCTCTTTGTCATAGATGGAATGGCCACCGCAAAGGACTGCACCCGCCTCTTGGATCTTTTCCGCGCCGCCCGCTAAGATTTCGCCCAAGGCCTCTATGGCCATGCTCTCCGGATAACAAACCAGATTCAAGGCAAAAAGCGGTGTCCCGCCCATGGCATAGACATCGCTCAAGGCATTGGCCGCTGCGATGCGACCAAACAAGCGACCATCATTGACCATCGGCGAAAAAAAATCCACAGTTGAGACAATGGCAGTGTCTGCATCAATTTGATAGACTGCAGCATCATCCGAAGCATCAAAGCCCACCAAGAGCTTGGAATCCGCAAAAACGGGCAGACCGGCCAACACTTTGGATAACTCACCCGGGCCGATCTTAGCCCCGCAGCCGCCTGACGTACAGTTTGACAATAAACTTGTCATGAGTATCACTTCCTTAACACAGGTATTTGCCTTATACTAAATATAAATATTACCACTGTATATAGATTGGAGCAAAAATGATTTATCTGGATAACGCCGCTACAACCTTAAATAAACCGGCTTGCGTCAAGGAAGCCGTTTGGCGCGCCATGGATACCTTTGGCAACGCTTCGCGCGGAGCGCATACACCGGCCCTTGACGCCCTTCGTCTGCTGATGGAAGCACGGATCGCCTTGGCCTCGCTCTTTGGACTCAGTGACGACCCTCTGCGCGTTGTCTTCACTCCCAATGCCACGGCCGCCCTAAACATCGCCATTGCCGGTATCAAGGGACATATCGTCACAACCGCCTCAGAGCACAACTCCGTACTGCGACCCATCTACCGGCGGGAGAATTATACCATTGTTCCTTGCGACCCCTTGGGACGCATTTCAGCCGAGGCAATTTCCTCTGCCCTCCGTCCGGATACCGGCGCCGTAGTTCTCACCCACGCTTCCAATGTCACCGGCAACGTCTTCGATATCCTGTCGATCGGCAAACTGTGTGCCGCGCGTGGCGTGCACTTTATCGTAGACGCCGCCCAAAGCGCCGGGCTTTTGCCTATCGATATGAAAAACATCTCCGCCCTCTGCTTTACCGGTCATAAATCACTTTTCGGGCCGCAAGGCACCGGCGGACTCTGTCTGGGACCCAATTATCTGCCCGAAGCTCTGTATGTCGGAGGAAGCGGTCATCATTCTTTCGATCACAGACACCCTCGGGAATTACCCGATGCGCTGGAAGCCGGCACGCAAAATGCTCACGGAATCGCCGGCCTATTGGCTGGCGTACAGTATATACAATCTGTCGGCCTAGCCGCGATTCATCACCAAGCAGATAGCTTGGGACGCCTGTTTGCCGATTCGCTGGCAGATACCCCCGGCGTGACGCTCTATGGTGATTTGTCCGCCCCTCTCCGTGCGCCTATCGTCTCTCTCAATATCGAAGGGTATGATTCCGCCCAAGCAGCCAGTCTACTTTTTGAGAAGTATGGCATTGCCGTGCGCTCCGGGGCCCATTGCGCACCGTTGATGCACGAGACCCTCAACCTATCCGGCTCCGTCAGGTTTTCCTTCTCCCATTTCAACACCCTAAAAGAAACAGAAATCACCATCGACGCCGTTCGCTCATTAGCCCGTCGCTAACGGAACCGATACGAATTTCCACGCAGTAATTTACTCGCAACAATTAGTGTATAAGCAAATTACTATTATATTTCATTAGATTACGCTTATTATTCTCTAAATTAACCAGAATTCCTTCCCTAGAAATAAAGAAAACTTGGCGCAGGCGGTCCCTTCTCGCCATCGCGGCGCTTTGCCATCCTTGGCAGCGCTCTAACCTCGAACATCCTGTTCGAGGTTAGAGCTACAGGGACACTCGGCCATCCACGGCCAGAGACTGCTTAGTTGCACTGATGCTTAGAAAGTACCTTAATTCCCGTGAAAAATTATACCGACATTAATAAACCCTGATTTTACAGGCATTTTGGTGTTTTTGTAGGTATAAAAAAAATGCGGGATTTCAGGAAAGTATATAACGAAGTTTATACTTTCTGACAGTAAAAAAAGATGGGGATCCAAATATTTGGATCCCTTCACCAATTCCTCCTCACAGCAACCGCGCCGCCCGCGTGGCGAGTTCGCTGCGTTCTCCATGAATCAAGCGAACCTGGCCATAGAAGGATTGACCATTTAAGCGCGAAGCGACATAGGCTAATCCATTACTTTCCTTATCCAGATAAGGATGATCAATTTGATCCGGATCCCCACAGAGCACAATCTTCGTTCCCTCACCCGCTCGTGTGATAATCGTCTTTACTTCATGTGCGGAAAGATTCTGAGCTTCATCAATAATCATGAATTGATTGGGAATACTTCGACCCCGGATATAGGTAAGCACTTCAATCTCCAATTGCCTTTTCTTGATCAGAAGATCAATAGCACTGTCAATCATGGATTCACCGCTTCTCTCCCGATCTTTCTCCCGCCGCGGTCGCAGCAAATATTCAAGATTATCATAAATCGGCTGCATATATGGACGAACCTTCTGATCCTTCTCCCCGGGAAGAAACCCAATATCTTTACCAAAAGGGATAATCGGCCGAGCGCAAAGCATCCTAATATATAGCTCATCATGAACTGTTTGTTCTAAACCGCTCGCCAAGGCAAGCAGTGTCTTTCCTGTGCCTGCCGGTCCCATCAAATTGACCAACTTAATCTCAGGATTATTAAGCATTTCCAAAGCCCAGGACTGTTCCATATTCTTCGGTCTAATATCCCAAGAGGCTTGGCTTTGCCCCATCTGATAGACTAATTTTTTCCCATCCGGAGACGAAACAAAGGGCAGGACAGAGTCATCACTCAAAACAGCTTTTACACAGCGATTCGGCAGCAAAGGTTCCTTTAAGGGAATGTATCTATTTTGGTAAAGTGCGTCAACCTCGAGATCCTCCAGCGGCAGCACTAAGATTTCATCCATAATCGGAGGCAGAACTACTTTGTCATTATAATAATCTTCGGTTAAGATTCCCAAAGCATCCGCTTTGACACGCATGGCAATATCTTTAGTGACCAAAACGACAGCGCGTTTTTCTTCACGCGTTAAATTTAAAGAGACAGCCAGAATTCGATTATCCGCCAAAGATAGGTCTGAGTTAACCGGCAAAATTTCATTGGAGTAATGGTTCAACTCAACCCGGACCATTCCTCCGTTCGGTAAGAGAACACCCTTAGACAGCTGACCTTCGTCACGTAAGCGATCAAGATGACGGATGGCCTCCCTGGCGGCTCGACCGACATTCTCCATGAGCCGTTTCTTACTTTCCATTTCCTCTAATACCACGTAGGGAATAATTACCTCGTTTTCTTGGAATTGAAATAGCGCGTTAGGGTCATGCAGCAGCACACTAGAATCGAGTACATATACTTTTTGCAAAATATGACACTCCTTTTTCTGTCGCACTTTATATAGTATATTCCATAATTTACCGATTCTCTTCTACGTGGCGAACCGTTACTGAGTCCAATCTCTTATTACTATATTCCGAACTTGGCTAACAATTCTTACAAGCATAATCTGACTTTCGCCATAAGGCACCAACCCCCGGATATGACTCAGTTCTCTACTTATCTTTTCACAACACCCTTTTCTCCGCTTACTCACTAAATGAGATAATATTATTAGTGAAATTATAACATGAGTCTGTAAAAAGATACTCATAAATAATGTTAAGAAAATGTTAATTGATTAGATGAGCTTGATTCGTTGGCTTACGAAAATTGGGTTAAGTACTCGAATAATAGCGTATTTGCAATATAATAAAAAAGGCCCCCGAGGGCCGATAATTAACTCACAATATCCCTATTGAGATACCTTACACTAACAGAAAAACACCTCAAGTCCTCTACTTAACAACCAAGTTAACCAACTTGCCCGGAACTGTAATGACTTTGACGATCGCTTTTCCTTGGGTCCATTCACACACCTTAGGCTGAGCAAGCACTATTTTCTCTAACTCTGCCTTGTCTATATCTGCGGACACAATAATCCGATCACGAACCTTACCATTGACTTGCAGAATAACGGTCACTTCATCCTGTACAAGAGCCGCCTCATCCACTTGAGGCCAGGGCTGTTTGTGAATGCTCTCCGGATGCCCGATTTCTCGCCAAAGTTCTTCTGTGATATGCGGAGCGAAGGGAGCCAAAAGTATAAGAATCGCTTCAACCGCTTCCCGTCCGACCGCATCAACCGCAGTCGGCTGCTCCTTATAGAGGTATAAAGCATTGACCCATTCCATGACGGTACTGATCGCCGTGTTAAAATTAAAGCGCGTTCCAATATCGACGGTTACTCTCTGAATCGCCATGTGAGTGTGACGGCGCATTTCCTTACTGACTGCATCCAGATTACCCCATTCCCTTGCTTGGTCCGGCGTCACTGCCGGGTGATTTTGGGTCTCTCTGAAGATTGACGAATAGATAATGGGCTCATATTGAACGACTAAGCGCCATACGCGGTTTAGGAAACGATAACACCCTTCTACCCCTTGATCACTCCACTCCAAATCTCTCTCCGGTGGAGCAGCGAACAGAATAAATAGCCGGGCCGTGTCTGCCCCATATTTCCCGATAATCACCTCCGGGCTGACAATATTCCCTTTGGATTTGGACATTTTAGATCCATCCATGCAAACCATTCCCTGAGTAAGCAGGTTCTGGAACGGCTCATCCACTTTCAAGTAGCCAAAATCCCGCAAAGCCTTAGTAAAAAACCGGGCGTACAAAAGGTGAAGAATCGCATGTTCCACCCCGCCGACATACTGATCGACATTCATCCACTGATCCACCGCAGCTTGGGAAAAAGGCGCTGCCGTGTTGCGAGGGTCTGTATAACGAAGAAAATACCAGGAGGAACAAGCAAATGTATCCATCGTATCCGTCTCACGCCGAGCTCTCCCCCCGCACTGGGGACAGGTCGTATCCGTGAACACTGAAGAGGAGGCCAACGGGTTTTCTCCCGCTTTGAAGACGACATCCGGCGGAAGTAAAACCGGCAATTGTGCTTCCGGAACCGGCACGGTTCCACAGACTTCACAATAGACCATCGGAATGGGGGCTCCCCAATAACGTTGACGAGAAATGAGCCAGTCCCGCAGCCGGAAATTGACTTTTCTTTGCCCCCTGCCCCGGCGCTCCGCTTCATCGGCAATCTGCTCCCAACCCTCATCACTGCTCAGACCATCAAAAGAGTCGGAATTAACCATGACCCCTTCCCCCGTATAGGCAGCCTGAAGCGACTGATCTTTCACATCTGATGCACTCCCCGGAGGTACAATAACTGTCTTAATTTCCAAACCATACTTCGTGGCAAATTCAAAGTCCCGTTCGTCGTGCGCCGGTACACCCATCACTGCACCCGTCCCATATTCAAGAAGCACATAGTTCGCAATCCAAATCGGAACCTTTTGCCCACTCAGCGGATTGAGGCAATACGCTCCGATGAACAACCCTTCCTTTTCAGCTTCCGTGGAAGTCCGGGCGATTTCATTGAGACCGTTCATCTTTTTAATAAACGCCAACACATCTGCTTCATATTCCGTCTCTCTGACCAGCTCCAGAACAAGAGGATGTTCCGGGGCCAAAACCACATAACTCACTCCAAAAAGGGTGTCAATCCGGGTGGTGTAGACTGAAATCTTCTCCGCTCGTTCTTCCAAAGCGAACTGAACTTCCACCCCTTCAGAACGACCGATCCAGTTGCGCTGCATGGTTTTCACCTTTTCAGGCCAACCCGGCAACTTATCCAAATCTTGAAGCAAAGTCTCCGCATAATCCGTAATTTTAAAAAACCACTGTTCCAGGTTTTTCTTCGTCACAAGGGTATCACAACGCTCGCACCCGCCCTCCACGACTTGTTCATTGGCCAGTACAGTGGCACAGGAAGGACACCAGTTTACGGCAGCCTTTTTCTTATACACCAAGCCATGTTTATGAAACTCTAAAAACAACCATTGCGTCCATTTATAATAACCCGGATGACAGGTGGCCATTTCCCGATCCCAATCATAGGAAATACCCATCTCTTGAAGCTGACGCCGCATGTTGGCGATATTTTTCCAGGTCCAGTCCGCCGGAGGAGTTTGGTGCTTAATCGCCGCATTTTCCGCAGGCAAGCCAAAAGAATCCCAACCAATGGGGTGAAGGACATTATAACCATTCATCCGTTTAAAGCGAGCAATGACGTCGGCGATCGAGTAGTTACGCACATGCCCCATGTGTAAATTTCCCGAAGGATAAGGGAACATGGCCAAGGCATAATACTTCGGCTTTAAAGATTCTTCCTCCGTTTTATAAGCTTTGTTTTCCTCCCAATATTTCTGCCACTTAGACTCGATCTCGACAAACGAATACTTCTCTTGCATATACCTTCCCCCTTAAAAAGTAAAAAGCCCCGTCCCCAAAGGGACGAGAGGCTCGCTCCCGTGGTACCACCCAATTTCAGATGTGCTCATAGGATGTTAACGGCTCGCACCGGTGTTCATTGTAACCTGAACACAGCTCCAAGGCGAGTTCCTAAAGTCCCCTATAACAGCTTTCACCATCCGCCGTCTCTCTTTAATGAGGGTTCCTTAGTACTGCTCCCTATCGTTGCCTTTTTGTGTTTGGTTTAAATTTCACTAGGGCTAAATGAGATGACTTCCGCATCTTTCCAAAGACGTTCCAGTTGATAAAATTCACGTTGCTCAGGGGTCATCACATGAATGACCAAATCGCCTGCACAATCCATCAAAACCCATTTTGCAGACGGTAATCCTTCAATGTGCGAAACCTGTATGCCGATCTCCGGCAGCTTTTCTTCCAAATGATTGGTTATCGCTTTTACCTGGGTGGTCGTATTGCCGGTCACGATCAAACAATAATCTGTGACAACAGAAATACCCTTTAAATTCAAAAAAACAATGTCTCCACCTTTTTTGTCTTCGACAATGCTGACAATTTCTTTAAGCTTCTTCTGATCAAGTTCCAATAGTTTGCCTCCTTTGTAAATCCTCATAAGTCAATTGCGACAAGGGATGAATCGGGTGATTGCTTTCTTTCAAGTATATCAAAGTGCCTTTAACACATTCTAACGTACCCTTTTCTAAATCATCATACAAGGATTGGCGCAACTTGTCCACTTTTGGAAAGTCACGGTTGGGTTCAGTTAAATCAGCACTGTAAATAAGCTTCTCCAGCGGAGACATTCCCGGTCGCCCTAACGTATGATTCGCAACCGCCGCCACAACCTCAGTCTCTTCTACCCGATAATAATGTTCCAGCCAATAAGCCGCAATCGGACCATGTAAAACATACGGATATTGTTCATCTTCCGGATAATGGAGCAAATTCCAGCGCCGAGCCAGACTTAACTGATCCTTTGTGGGAATCCCTTTGGCCAGATCATGGGCTAGGGCTGCACAACGTGCCTGGACCGGATCCAAACCATGGTGTCTGGCCAATTTTTCAGCCCAATCCGCAACGCCCAGCGTATGCTTAAGTCTTTCTTCAGTAAGAACACGAGCTGCTAAAACATGCACCTCTTCAACCCGTAATATCACGATTCTCCCGCCCCTCAATTGTCTCATATCTTTACTCTTTGCTTTTTGCTTTTTAGATCACTCTACTTATTATAGTAAACATTAACCGCAATGAATAAACCAGGCTAAACATAACCTTAAAAATAATTACTGCGCAGCGTCTGGCACATAAAACACAACATGTGCAAACATGGGCAAAGACACATAAACACTCACCTTTTCCTCGGCAAATGAACAAGGAAGACCCCCACAAGCAGGTCAGGAGGTCCCCCTTCCAAGTCCATAGGGCATTACATTTGTTTCGGTTTTGCTTCATTCACCGTTAAGGGGCGTCCGCCAAACTCCTTACCATTGAGATCTTCAGCCATGCGCGCCGCATCCGTTTCTTCGACTTCAATAAAACCAAACCCTCGGGAGCGGCCGGTTTCACGATCGGTAATAATCCGACTGCTTTCAACCTGTCCATATTCGCTAAAGAATTGACCGAGTTCATCCGCTGTAGTATTCCACGGGAGATTTCCGACATAAAGTGTTGTTGTCATAGTTATACCCACCTCTTTGAATTGATTCATAGATCGTTTTTAGTATGATCAAATCCAAACAGAGTATGCGAACTATGTCATAAAAACCTCAAAAACCAAGGGCCAGAGAAAGTATGTTATTCAGCGGTATAAAGTCCGTGTTCTTGAATAAAGAGACGAACCGGCTCAGGCAAAAGATAACGAAAGGATTGACCATGCCTGACCCGCGAGCGTATATCCGTCGAAGAAATCGCCAAAGCAGGAACTTCCAGATAATGAATTTTCCCCTGGATCTCCAAGTGTTCTTCTTGGACCTTCAGCAGAAAATCGCTCACATCAAAGCCGGGACGTGCCGCACCGATAAACTGAATCATCGTTAAGATTTCTTCGGCATTACGCCAGGAAAAGATCTCGAGAAGAGCATCGGCTCCTGTAATAAAATATAGTTCATGCTCCGGCCAAGTGCGGCGTAAAATGCGTAACGTATCCACAGTATAAGACGGTCCTTCTCTCTCAATTTCCAAGGCAGAAAGATCAAATGCCGGATTATCCTCAATGGCCAGTTCAACCATCTTATAGCGCAAATCTGCGGCTGAGATGTCTTGCCTATTCTTATGGGGCGGTATGCCACTTGGTATAAAGAGCACCTTGCTGAGATTAAACTCAACACGCGCCATTTCCGCAGCCACAAGATGCCCATAATGAATCGGATCGAAGGTTCCCCCCATTACCCCTAAAAGGTTCACTTTTTCTTTTGAATCATTGCTCATTATTTTCTACTCCATGACCTAAGCCATCAACTTCGACGTTTATAACTGACAGCTTATGGCTTATTATTAGGTATATTGATCCCTTTAGCTCAAAAAAACAACCAAATGTAAGACCATATGAAAAGTTCCATGATAGAATGATATTTGCTCTCATATGTATTATGCCATAGTATATCAGCAGTGTACACTCAAGAACATGGTCTTATATTCAAAAAACAAGCCATAGAGCTAGCAATTGAGCAAAGACAAGAAGTTGCGATAGCTCATATAATCTCTTAAGTCCAAGGTTGTTACTATGCCAGCAACGATTGCCTTTCCGTCTGTTTCCTCAAACCAACCAAAAAAGTCGGTCAAGTCTTCTCCATATACCTTCGCCGTAATCTGATCAAGGGTATCCAAAAAATTCCTCATAAATTCCTCATAAACTCCTCCGGATAATGCGCTATACTTTGCTTCCTAAATAACAAAACCGGGAACCCGCATTCCACTGTTCGGATCCCGGCTTCTTTCCGCACCTAAAAATCAATAGGCACTAGTTTTTCGTAAGCTAGCCAATTACTCATCTACAGCCATGTCTATTCTTTCTTAACACTTGGGTGCTATCTTTGAATCCTGTGCGAGAATCAGTTATTTTCGGTGCTCCAAATCGAAATCGAGCACGTAAAAGTATCTGATTATTTATTAAAAGGATTTTGAAATTTGTTGCTGCTCGATATCTCCTTTGCAAACGGATTTCCTGATACTTTTGCTCTACCACCTTTTTGAAATGGATTTTTTAAACTTACGTCCGTTGATGTAAACTGTGTCCGTTTTGTTTCTGCCTCATTAATACGATCCACCTCAGTCTGTAACAACTTCGAAAGATCCTGAGCTCGTCCTGGAAGCCCCATACCGCTTACAATTGTGTAAACCAAAAGACTATTTTGACCCTCAATTTGTGCATGTTCAATATAGTTCCCAATCAACGCAGGCATCTGACGTTTGAGCTCTTCATTTACGGTTTTTTCCATCATAACCCCGAATTCTATACTTTCTGGCATGAGTATTTGGATACCAGCGAAACGGGCTTCGGATATGTTATTGTAATTGGACAGATACCCGTGGTGCAAAATATCATTAATCTCCAGAGCGAGCGTTTCATTAAGTGCCGAATCCGGCAGTGCTATTTCAGCTTTTCCGAAGGTAACGCAACCACCACTTGATAAAATTTTGGTTAGTTCGGCTCCATCGAAGGTCGTAGGGGAAGGTAAGCCGGTTGTTGCATTCATTTCATTGATGATCCGAACTATTTCATAGTTGCTATCAACCTTCCAATCCATATCCATTCCTAAAGAATCGGCTCGTTTTAAATATCGATCAAAAAGAAGGTTATTGTCTACGATAATGGCCGATGAAATTGCACCACTGAAAATAAGTTCCTGAAATGTTCCCAAAAAATCTACTGCGTTTTTCTTTTCCTCTACCGAATCAAAATCCCAAGGTAAGGTAATCATCGTAGATACAGGGAATCCTTGCTCAGCTAAGGCCTCACAAACAACTTGAATTGTTCCTGTACCCGTTCCTCCGCCGATCCCTGCAGCAACAATGACATGATCGACACCTTCAAATACCCGCTGAACACGACCTAAAATATCATCCAAGACTCCCACTTGCGAAATAGCCGCGTATCCCATCTCTGGTTGACGCATAGCTCCCAGCCGATAGTTGGGAAGTTCTATCTGCTGACTTTTAGGAATATGTTTGAGGGCTTGAAGATCAGCGACACAAGTATTAATGGCCAGCGCTGGATAGGTTGCCACCTCTTTCCCCGGAAGACGACATATAGCAAACTCATCTGCTATTTTCCCCCCAGCTTGACCAAGCCCTATAATACCAAATTTGATACTGACTGTTGAGTTTAGGACAAAGGATTCTTGAGTTTGGCTGGTAACCCTTAAGGTTTCCTCAACTGCCAGAACAGTAGTTGTGGCCGCCGATTCGAAGACTTGTTCAGCCTCTGGTTCAATGTCGTCATGTTCATCCCTCAAAACATCTTCAATAGGTTTCATAGATTCATCCTCCATTTCTTCTGCACATGCACACGTCACTAATTCACTGGTTGTAGGTTCCTGAACATTACTGCTTGTAGATTGTAAAAATGGTGGTCTAGTTCTAAACATACTCATAAATCTTTTCCCCCTCAAATTTCATTACCCTCAATAAGTTCGAGCATCTTTATACCGTTCTCGGATATTCTGTACAATACAAGTCGGTTAGTAGGGTCATCGGGTTCAATGAGATCTGCTGCTTCCAACCGTTCGATAGCTGTCTTGCCAACGTATATTGTTAGTCCAGTTTTGGCAATCAAAGTTGATTTTTGAAACGACTTTGGATAATGTTCACGTAAAAATACAAGTACTTCACCAGAGGTCGGGGTAACTTTGTTTTTTAAAATTGCTAGAACTTCTTTATCAAATGGCATAAAGGCTCACCTCCATTCAAAAATGTATTTATACTATAACTAAGCAAATCACCCACAAATTCATAGTGAGTCAGCATAGTAACTCACCATAGTGAGTCAGCGTAGTGACTCACCATAGTAAGTCAGCGTAGTGACTCACCATAGTGAGTCAGCGTAGTGACTCACCATAGTAAGTCAGCGTAGTGACTCACCATAGTAAGTCAGCGTAGTGACTCACCATAGTAAGTCAGCGTAGTGACTCACCATAGTGAGTCAGCGTAGTGACTCACCATAGTAAGTCAGCGTAGTGACTCACCATAGTAAGTCAGCGTAGTGACTCACCATAGTAAGTCAGCGTAGTGACTCACTACGGTGCTAATCCGAGCATAGCCCATATACATTGGTTTAACTAGAACCTAATATGCTCTTCACCCAAAGTTCTAGCTATACCGAAACAACTTCGAGGTTATCATCGACAACTCAAAGGCAAAACGGTTAAAACATTGGAGTTTAAACCGTTAGGGCAAGGTAAGTACGAGCTCATTGTGGTCTGGAGTTGTCGAGATTCCGGATATTGAAGAGTCTGCGCCGTCTGAAAAGTTTATGAGTCTCGATTTTGGGATTGACAACTTTTTAAGTGCTGTTATATATGATGGTGCGAGTTTTATTCTCACAGTATAGACAATTGTTATCGCTGAATCGCTACTTTGACAAGAAGATAAGCTATTACGATAGTTTGTCAGATGATCAGACGTGCTCTGTGTGCAAGGATTTGCCGTCCAAAGACAATGCGCGAAAGGCGAACCGTAAACATCGTGGACTTTATGTGTGCAAAGATTATGAGACTGTGATGAACGCCGACCTTAATGGGGCAAGTAATATTGCTAAAAAGTATCTAGATACATTTTGTGATCAACCACAAGATCGACCAGTAGTGGGCTTGGGCCGTCCACGGATGTACAGGTTTAACGGATCTCGGTTCGTTGCCTAGAATTCATAAGATGCTCTCCATTTCAATGGAGAGTGGTTCACGGTCGTAACAGCATCGCAGAGCTGGTAATACCCCGAATATCATTACCCCTCCTTTCGTAGGGTCCTTATTGTAGTGAAAAGATGACAATATTAAATGTATAAAAATACATATGAAAGTAACAATATACAATAATTATAACCTTCTATAAGCTGTTGCTTTTTAATTGTCCCCGATATAGATTTTAGCCCCTAAAGTATAATTTCCTAGGGATTTTTATTTTCGGGGACAATTAAAAAAAACCCTCAACCTCTTGGCACAGGCTAAACGCGCGGGGACAATTACCCTTCTAATTGTCCCCGAAACATATCACCTATTTAAGTTTGGTCTAAGGCTATTTAACCTGAGTCAAATCGGTATATTTATGCATGGCAAAGGTGGATTCAGGAAAAACTTTCTCGACTTGTTCCATTGAAATGAAGATTTGACGCGGCGAGTTAGGACCTTTATAAGGAGATATTATTTTTCTGGTCTCCATGAACTGCATAAGGCTCTGGGCAACATCTGTCTTTATATTTAATAGGGTCTTCAAATATTCTCGTCGTGGTGCCTGGTCTCTAACCACTATTCGCACTGAATACCCATAGAGTACGGCCCATGCATCATCTTTCATATTAAGCGTTTTGGGTTTAGGGGGAAGGCCCAAGTTTACCATATGTCCTCGTTTCCCCTCGACAATAAAAACCTCCGGGATATTCGGAATTTCATGGTCCTTTACCATAGACGCTTTATTATCCAAATTATAATTAGAATTAGAAGGCAAATTTATTGCATCATCGGTGTGTGCTTGAATGCTTTTGTTAGGTAGCTGCTTAACTAACCGTATCTCCTTGAGATTATCTCCTGGAGTTTCGATGGAGCTATCAGGAGGAAAAGACACTTCATCACTTTTCACCTCTGTAGCACTATTTTCACACCAAAAATCAACAACGCGTTCTATCTCTTCGTCGGTTACCAGAGGGCCTTGTGCTCGAATAGGTTCTGGATCCGTGGGACCAAGCAAAAGTAAATCGCCCATACCCGTCAAGGATTCCGCACCTGGACGATCTAAAATTACCTGTGAGTCAATGGATGAGGCTACCTTATAAGCCAACCTGCCCAGCATATTGGCTTTAATTAACCCGGTAACGACATCCGCCGTCGGACGTTGTGTAGCTAATATCAGATGAATACCAGCTCCACGGGCTTTTTGTCCTAAACGAACAACGGCTACTTCTAAAGCCTTTGCTTCTGATTTTGCACCCATCATAAGGTCCGCATATTCATCGATGATACACACAATATAGGGTAGTTTTTCTCCAGACTTAACTTTACTGTTGTATGTAATTATATCTCGTACCATTTTAGGTCTAAACAAGCTATATCTGCGCTCCATTTCATCGACCATGAGATTAAATAAGTGATTCGCCTTTTTTGCTTCGGTGGCAATCGGTGCTATTAAATGGGGGAGAGCTTCATAAACCGTTAATTCCACTGATTTTGGGTCAATCATTATGAGTTTTAAGCGATCTGGGGTAAACGCTATGAGCATCGATATAATCATTGCATTGAGCCCTACGCTTTTTCCTTGGTTGGTTGCTCCGGCTATCAATAAATGAGGCAATTTAGTCAAGTCAGCAACTAATGGTTTACCATGAAGTGTTACCCCTATACAAAGAGGGATGGCTGCTTTACTTTGCCTAAACTCCGGACTAGCGACCATCTCTTGTATGGTTACCAGGCCACGCTGCCGGTTAGGAACTTCAACCCCAACGCAACCCGGCATCCCCGGTACAGCCGTCATACGAATACTACCAGGGATTCCCAATTCTGCAGCGACGTTTTCTCCTTCTCGTGCTAACGATGTGATTTTCACCCCCGAAGGGGTTTTAAATAGAACTTGAGTGATGGTCGGTCCGTAAATACTCTCTTGGTACTTGAATTTGGACTGGCCACTTGAATCGACCCCCAGGTTTAGGTGATTAAAAGCGTCAATAATGAGTTTGCCAACATCATCCTTTTGAGTCTGTTTTAGTTTTGGACTTTGAAACATCGAAATGGGAGGGAGGCCTTCTCCTAATGGACTCAAATCCAAGAGTTGAACGGCGGCTGACTTTTCTACAACATGAGCCTGGGGCGGTAATGTTTGTTGCTCCTGAGTTTCTACTTTAACCATGATGACTTCTTGCCCATTTCGTTCACAAAAGAATACTTGGTTTACGGGTACCCCGAGGGCTACAGAAATCGTACCGTCTTCAACCCGTTGTCGAATGGCTATGCGCAGTGAAGGATCCACGCCATAATAGTAAACAGGGACGAAATGGACTTCCTGATCAGTGACAGAGTATTTAATATTAAAATCAATAGTTCGAACCATGGGAATGGGTTGTGAAGGTGTTCTTTTTACATCCCGATATCCAGGCAACTTATTTCTTTCAACCATGATATGAGCTCCTGCTCGTTCGAGGGTTTGATTAAGTATATTTTTTCGTTGGTTTCCCCATTTAAGCCAGTAAGCCTCCATATCACGATCACGGTTTTGAGTTGGATAGATATCATTAGGGAGTCTTAGATTAAATTTGACGATTGAGTCTTTAATGGCTAATAAGGAAGTCCAGTTAAGGGTAAATAATCCGACAAGGGCTGCAGTAAGAGTATCTAAGATGCGACCAAGCAGCACAAACAAATACGAAGGAAAATTCAGAAGATTAATTTGCCCCTGTTTGGCGGATTCTTTGATAAAATCAAGTAAGATAAGGGCCAGAATGGCAAGCTTAATCACTTGTTCAGTCGTATAATGTGTCAACTAATGCACCCCCAACCCTGCTAATATATTCAGTAAATTAATAACCAAGTTTTGCAAGAAAATGATGATTGGATCCAGTATTGGGGCTAGGGGAGAGAAGACTTTATCCCAACCGCTAATGATAATCGAATGTAATTGAGGAAACAGCCGCCATAACAAAGCACCAATATTGAGCCAGATTAAGACAATAACCAGTAGGTTCCACACATCTCGGATCTTGTGTTTAATCGATAACAGGAACATCCCGATACCTAGCGCATAAATTATAGGCACATTGACAAACCTCCCCCTCTATTCGTCTTGAATAGTTATTTTCCCCAATGTCCAGGACTTATAGGTTCCATTGATTGGAACGGTAATAACGAGCTTTTGCGGTTTATCCACTTTGACTATCGTGAAATGCAGCTGTAGTTTATTTTGAACGGCAGTCGCCTTCACAAATGAAAAGAACGAATAGTTTTGTTTAAGAAGTTCATTCCAACCAAGATTACAAGCCTGAGCAATGGGTTCTGCTTGAGTAACCGGGGGCGGGGCTAAAGTAGTAGGCGGAGCCCCCCATCTTAGTGCGACACCAGACATGTCGCTTTCCTTACTTTCTGTCAGCATAGCGACCATCCAAGCCCCATGTTTGGCAATATCTGCTTTTAGGGAAGGATTCCAAAGATTATCAGCAACAGGGGCTTTCCAAACATTAGGGTCACGAATATAGTCAGGATCCCAAAAGGACGTAATGGCATAGTGTGCATCCTCCAGGGTTAACAGGCTGCAATCTGCGGGAGTTACCTGAGGATCCCCAAGACGTCGAACCTGTTGAACAAGATCTCGTATTGTTTCCTGATCGATCGTTTTGAGTTGTGAGAAGGTATCCGGAGTAAAAACCAACGACTGTTTTTCTACGAGAGGAGCACTTTGTTGGGGTGTTTGATTCTCATGGTTTGTTGCAACAATCGGCTTACTTTCTTTCTTAGTGCTCACAAAGTGCCAACGAATTATTCCAGCAAATAGAGCTATAAGAATGACGGAAAATATCCATTTTTTCTTCATTTGAGGGCACCTCCACTTAATGGTACGAGATAAATATTGGGTCTTGAAGAAATCGTTTGAAACCAGGATTTCACGCCGATCCACCAATGAGTATCCTCAGCGTAAGAGCCTGAAGGATTCTGAGGATCGTCAATCCAGTGGATTGGATCTTCACCGGAGGGAACGGGATAACTTAACTTTGTGGCGACGGTTCTGGCAGCGACCTCACAGGATTTATCAAAGCCAGGGGAATAAGCCATCCAGCTGCCAAAGACATTAAAGGGGTTTTGACCGACCTGGGCGGCATCGAAATTGCTCTCCGGATCAAAGGATTGTTCTTGCCCAGTGATGGCCACAAGGAGTAGGGGGTTGACCCCGAATGTTCGGGCATTGGTGATGAAGGAGTCTACGTCACGTACAAGATAACTTCCACGGCTACTAAGGAAAGCTCGAAGTTCGTCGGGGTTAATGTCATGATACTGTAAATCAGCTGGAGGGATGGCTCCACCACCCGTAATTTCACCTCCATCCTCACCTCCGGTGCCTACACTACCTTGCTCGTTGTAAAAACGCTCAGGTCCACTGCCCGCGAGAGCAAAAACAGGGAGGAACGCCATAAAGAGCAGGCTGCTAAAGATTAAGCCAATAGCCATAAACCACTTTAGTTTTTTTAACATACGTTTTCTCCTCCTACCTATATATAGAAGGAAATTACCCACAAAAAATGACTGGACAAACCTGGCCAGTCATTCTGCTCATTTAATTAAAATGATCATTCGGATTATGGGATTGAATAAAAGATTTAAAGTCTCAATGAAGCTATCAACGCTCGTTCAAAAAGCTACGGCAATTTTCTAATTGCCAATCCTATTGTGATATAATATTCTCAACAGATTTTCGGAAAATCGGTTAATGATGGGGGTGAAAGTATGTCGCTCGTACAACAGATCAAAAAAAATTTTGGTATTGTTCAAATTAAAAAGCGCCATGTCATTACATTAGGTCAAGAGGTTCGTAAAGAACTTAATTTAAATGAAGGTGATGTTCTTGGTATTTCTGTAGTAGACGGAAAGATTGTATTAGAGCCTAAAAAACTAATACCATCCGACCAGCAATGGTTTTGGACTGAAGAATGGCAAGCCGGAGAACGTGAGGCACAGGCTGAAATAGATGCTGGACAAATGAAGCATTTTTCTTCAATGAAAGACTTTCTGAAAGACCTGGAGCGCGAAGATGAAGATTGATGGGACTCCTCGTTTTAAACGAGTATTTAAGAAATTACCCAAAGAAGTTCAAGCTCTTTTCATGGATAAAATGTATCAGTTTGAAGACGATTGGCAGCATTCGTCTTTCAGGACAAAAAGAATCCAAGGAACTGATAACATTTGGGAATCAAGTTTGAATATGTCCATACGATTCACCTTTGAGTGGATAACAGATGACGAAGGTAATGAAGTGTGTCTTATGCGAAATATTGGAGACCACGACCATTGTTTACGACCACCATATTAAGTGAAATCCGCTTATCACCAACGATCAGGGATAGCGATAATATAGACACCATGCCCAACCGTTTTTCCACGGTGTTTGTTGTGTCGTTTATCGAAGAAACATTATTATAATAATTATCCAGACTATAAGCATTTTGTCCCCTTTCTTAATAATGAGGTTTCAGATAAGACTCAGCTAAAAACTGTAAGGAAGAAGCATGTGGCGGGAGGGGCATAAATAGCCCTTCGCTTGGATTAAGATTAAGTTGTTTTATTTCATCCAGCATTGGACTTGTCCAATGGACACAACTTGGGTTTTCCCAATAGATACCCTTGTCCAAAATGACATCCAGTTTTCTTAGCAGCTTGCAATTGTTCTTCCGTTTCAATGCCCTCAGCAATCACTTGGGAACCTGATCGCAGGGCATGTTCTACCATCGCCTCAAACAGACTGTCACGGACCTTAAGATTGGTTGATTGAGTTAGGACTTTATCCAGCTTTAGAAACTCCGGATACAGTTGCAAAAGAGCATCGAACGTCGAATAGCCTGTTCCCAAATCATCCAAAGCCAAGGGAAAACCCATTTCCCTAAGCCGATATACACCGCGCAAATTTATGCTTTGAGACTCTGTCATTTCCAGTACCACATCACGCTTACAAAAAACGCTCCACAAATTAGGATCGGCGACAGTTGGAAAAACATTTATAAACAAGAGTCCGGGAATACGATCACGAATGCGTTGAATTTCTTTGACAATTAACGTTTCAAGGGAATTCACGCCCTGGTTTTTAACAGCCACCGTAAAGATAACTTCCGGGGAGACATCATGCCAACGCGCCAAGGCCTCATACCCAATGATTATGGAATTCTGTAGATTAACGATGGGCTGTAGCGCTATCGCCGTTGGGATAATACCCTCTAGGATCCGGTGATATAGTTGATATGGATCGTTCAACAACATGGGCATTGAAATAGTATCTCCCCCTCTCTATCTAACCGGTTATCTTTTAGGCTCGGAATTTTCCCTTACTAACGGGTTATTATCGTCAATAAATCTTCCGCGTAAATAATAATTTCACCCTTACGATACGTGCCAATGATTTTCTCACCAAGAAGGATATTATTGCTAAGCGCCGATACTATCGGTATTAGTACCCCCGTATCGATGCCCTGCTTATTACAGTAATTATATACTTCGCGGCTTTTGGTCCAGTCGATTCCTCTGTCGCTCAAAATACACAAGATAATCACCTCTTTTCACACAACGGACTGGATAGGAGCTGAAAGGCCTCGGGTCGAATAGAGTTCAAATTCCATCGGCGACAGGTGAAACTTTGCTTGTTCCCAGTGCCGATCGGCAACCTTAAGCATAAACGTATATTGTTCATAGCTCGCTTGAATGGCTTGAATCACAGGATCCGGGACTGCCTTACTTTCTTTAAGCAGGGCTATTTCCGCATCCTCAATCCAAAAAATCATCTTTATATAGCTGTTGCTCCAGATCGATTGTGCCGGTGCGTGATCACCAAGATAAACAGATGCTCGATTCGTCCCCGTAACGACAAGCCCGTTTTGATGACGGATTGAGGTGGCCACGGTATTAAGGAATTTCACCACTTCGGCATTACGGATAGAACGTTGTAATTCATCGAGAAAAAGAGCCGTGAAGCGTTCTCCTTTAAGTTTATCGCGCTTGATGCTTGCCCAAATTGTATCTAATGCCAGCGTCATCTTAACCATGCTTGCCCTGGGATCCTCTCCTTCTTCCTCAGGATTGGACAATCGAATCACAATCAACTGAGAATCCAAATTAAGAGGTTCACTTTTGCCAAACAGGTGACGTTGGGAACCTTCGAAATACCGGTGAATACGGGTTCGTAAATCTTGGGCTTCTGGGGTGTGTATGTCACAGAGAGCTTGATACCAATCAGTGATCCGAAGCGATTTGACGTACCAAGTTTCGGGTTTTTCGCGGTCAATACCGTTTGCCTTTAGTACCTCAGCAATCGCCAAATCACAGGGAACCAAGTGATATTCCTGGGTCGTATCGGCCAAAATGGCGATGGTTCGAGTCACTCTTGCGATCATGGTATCGACAGGGTTTCCATCTAACTCCGATACCTGGGGATAAATCATCATCGGTTCAATATAGGTCCCCGTTTCAGATCGTTGGTCGAGATAAGCGCCACCGACTTTTTTACACCAGGCATGATACTCTCCGTTCATATCAAAGTAGATGACACGAAGTCCGTGCTCTAAAAATCCCTCTCCCAGGCATTTTTGCGCACCGGATTTGCCACTTCCGGTCGTTCCTAAAATGGCAATATTTTTGCCGCCTTGTCCTTTTAAAAGATCTAATAAAATAAAGCTTTGATTTCGCGTACTGTTTCCAAAGTAAATTCCTTTTCCATCGCTTATAGAGCCATTGACAAAGGGATTAAGAAACGATAAAGGATCACTCGTGACAAATCGTCCGGGATAATCTTTGTAGAGTCCATCCGGAATAAGCCCAAGGGAAAGCCCCGCCTGAAAGCTTTCAATCTGTTCAAAGTAAAGGTTGTTCACCTTGCCCTTATCTTCGGCTAAAAGGTTCTTTATGTCCCTCACGTTGCGTTTTAATGCTTGTACTGAGCTCCCCCAAGTCGTGATATACACCCAAACTTCAAAGGGTAGATTGTCTGTATACTCAACCTCGTTTAACATCTTAGAAAGGGACTCATGGGCTTTAACGATCTCTGAATCTGGAATTTGGTGATTGCGTACCGCCTCTTCAATCTCATAGTTCAAGCGATTCAGTTTATGTTCATTGGCTTTACTGACCATACTTTTAAGGATCGGATGGATTTCAATCTTGTAACGAGTCGGTGGTATTGAGGCCAGGTTTCTGAAGTGTCCAAAATTAATGTTTTTTGGGTAGCGTTTAATCAGTAACGTGGTCGTGAAAACGCCCTCCTCCTCATTACCCAGTTTAAGGTGCATGGTTGAAGAGGTTTCATCCAATTGTTTTGCGATACCGGCTGCATCACGCAGCATTTGTGACTCCAAACCACTTTTTACAGTGACATAGGGATTGACAGGAAGGGGTAACAAACGAAACAGGTGCTCTTGCAATTCTTTGGGTAGAGGGAGCTTTTGGACAAGTTTCGTAAAATCCAAAATCATAAACAGGCCTCCTCTCGATCCTTAATCAGGCGACGAACGATTTCCCAAGGTTTTCGGGGAAGCGACAACCCGAAATGATCGTCGTAGCTGCTGTCAAACGGAATCATGATCCCGATCGGCATCCCCAGCTGAGCGCTAAGGAGTCCTGGTGATAAGCCTGAAGGCATTGCCTTATTGATCGCCAGCATCATCTTGTCCGTAGGAAGGGCTTCCGTCTGCTGCAGGGATGCCCCTAACGTGTTCGGTTGATTATCCGTAACATAGATCACATTCTGGGCGGCTTTGAGAACATCCAAACAATCTTCGGTGTATAGGCCAAGATCAACCGTCACCTGATCAAATGTTTCGGCCATGGCCACGATTTCATTCACTCGATGGTCCCCTGAAACGGGCCAAACCGAGAAATGCTCCGGCCACTTTAGCGGTTGCTCACCCCGCCCGAGATTAATGAGTAGTCCTCCCGACGGCGTAAGGTTTGCCGCGACGGTGGTCACGCCAACATAGCGTTTCGTACCAAAAACAACCACGATATTGTTCGGAAACTGTATAGGTTTCACGAGAGGAACGACCTTCTGCCTTGTTTTGCCCGAGATCGGACGTTCTTGGCTTAAATCTTTCGCAAAGGGGTTCAAAGGTTTCTTCTTAAAAGGATTCTTTATTGGCTGTATGGGAAACGCAAGGTTTGGAGAATAACTTGTTTGGGGTGGTGGAGTCTTCTGCTCTAGATCGTTTAAACCGTGCACACCAGGATTAGCAAGATTGTCCTCAGGCATTTCTGGTACCATGGACAGATTATCATCTATCGGGTCCTCTTCTAATTCTAACGTTGAGGGTTCCTCCATAAAGTCGGTACTTGCTTCGTCTTCATACAGTTCATGGGCAAAGTCTTGGGGATCGATCATTTTACCTCTTGTCCAGGGAGCCACTTCTTGCTGGATAATCCAAGCCAAATCTTCTTCTCCCATCGGGGTAAGATGGAGTTTTGCACTACTCAGATTGTTAATAAGACTCCCTGCAGTATGAGAAAAGGTTGCTAATGCCCGTTCTTTTCGTTCAAAATCCGTCTCACCGTTCTCTTCTCGCATAAAGTGAGTGAGACTGGCATCGATGCGCAGAAGGAACCGACTTTTTACAGCTTCATGCTTAGCCAGGGCTTCGTACTTGTCCATACGATCTAAGGTAAGATCTCTTCCCCCAGGCATGATATTCCCTAGGGCTTGCTCTCTCCAATCGTCCCAGACGTCTTGGTCATGTTCGAAATCGGCGTCTTCAATCCAAGCCAGACGTAGGCTATTGGCCGAGGCCACGGCCAGAGCATCTTTGATTCCCTTTTGAATGAGAACGATCGTTGCGGGGGATTCAAAGTCAATGGGTTCCGAACACACCTGACAGAGAACGGAGATCCATCCGTTATCCCACTCAATAAGAACTTTATCCCGATCATAATGAAGCCTATCTGCCCGAATAAGATCCTGAAGGCACGTCAGTTCATTCCCCAGACTTTTTACACCGGGTTGACTCTGAATGAGCTTTGGGCGCTGCCGATAGCGTTGATAGATTCCAAAAAACCGAGGAAGGTTAAGCGCCATGCTCCCTGAGACCACTACAAAAACTGCGATGGCAAGCCCCATTCGCCAGACGATGTCAGGAAAGGGAAACCAGAGAATAAAACCTGCAAGGGCCACTCCTAACGGAACAAGGATCTTTAACATTTTACCGAGGGGAATTCCCCAAAAGGCCTTAATGTCTTGGCGTATATCATCCGGGAAGATCATGACAGTCACTCCTTCTCATCGGAATCTTCAGTCGGACTGTCCGGTTGATCCTTCTCATCGGAATCTTTAGTCGGACTGTCCGGTTGATCCTTCTCATCGGAATCTTCAGTCGGACTGTCCGGTTGATCCTTCTCATCGGAATCTTCAGTCGGACTGTCCGGTTGATCCTTCTCATCGGAATCTTTAGTCGGACTGTCCGGTTGATCCTTCTCATCGGAATCTTTAGTCGGACTATCCGGTTGATCCTTCTCATTGGAATCTTTAGTCGGACTGTCCGGTTGATCCTTCTCATTGGGATCTTTAGTCGGACTGTCTTGTTGATCCTTCTTTTTCTTCTTCTTTTTCTTTATTTGTTCTTTTTCTTTATTTGGTATCCATGGTCCCATATTGAGTCCGTTTTTCGGGGGTAGAGTATGCTGATGGGTGACTCCATATGGGTCAACGGTAACGGCTTTTTCGTTATTCTCCCAGTAAGGTATCCGTCCATGCAAGTTCTGAGTGGCCAAGTATTTGGCAATCTTCTCGTCCACAATATCGACAGCCAACTTTTTGTCAAGGGTATGAACAGTAACCCCTTTTTCTTTAAGCTGTTCTTTAAGTTCATTCGCCATGGGACCGTCATATTTGAAGAACGTTCCTCCACCCGGTGTCGAAACTTGTTCAAAATGGCTATGGATCTCTTCCGAAATCATTCGTTGTTCGACCTTATCCAGGTGAGCGTCTAGCGTATGCGGGGTAGAATCTTGGTTCATAGACGGGGGCTTTGTAACAGGCCCTTTAAAGGTTGTCTTAAAGCCTTTAACCCCCATATGACCGGCATTGGACCGTTCATCCGCTGCAGCTTGTTCCCGTCCGAAACTCTTCTCGATCATTCTGGAGAAAACATCGTTATGTCGTGATGGGTTCCGGCTCACCTGAACTTTGATCTCTTCCCCGTGATCGGACAGAACATCCCCAGCTGTTTGCGCTTTATACCCCATGGTAGAGAGTTTGCTATTACCTGTCAGTGCTCCTAGAATACTTGCCGCTTTACCGCCCATTTGAAGCGAGGATCCGGCACTTGAGGTGACATTGCCTTTGACGGTTTGCACCGGTCGCGAAAGCATTTCTAGGATTTCCGTCAAAATAAACTTGCCCCAGAAAAGCCATAAGATAGCGATCGTCATAATGACCACAACGGCTTGATAAATAATTTGCAACACGGTATCGGTTTGACTTGAATAGACATACCCCTGTAGTCCCCAAGAAAGTGCTATAACGATCGTGGCAATGAGCGTGCGTACCAAACCATTGATGTAGCTCACAAACGGAGTGAAATCGGAGGCCAAAGTTGTCATGGAAACAAAAATCGGCGAACAGACGACCAAGAGTACCCATACCCCATAAACAATCATTTGAACCAGTTCAAAGAAGATCATGATAAATCCACCAATAATAAATGCAACGATGGCAGATACTACGTCCTGGTTCGCCATAATAGCCTTAGCTAGATCCGGAACAAGAAACTGAGCCGTTGATTGTAATGGATCGGAGGCTAACCAATTTTCTTGGATCATCCAGTGTAAAAAAGCATAGGTGATGTGATTACGTGCATACACCATCAGGTTCGTGGCCCAGATCGAGCTAAAGAGCCAAATTAAAAGGCCAAATAACACGACAACGTCCTCAGGGGTTCTCTGCCCTTTTATGATCTGTCCAGCGATCCGCATCATAGCATAAAGCATCAGGGCCAGGGCTAAAACTACGAGTGTCTCCCACCAGCTAAACTGCGGATCAGCACTAGTAATGTAGGGATACTGAGCCGTGTTCTGCTCCGCCCATCTGAGTATGGGACTTATAAAGTCACTTAAACTCTGCTTAATCCAGTCGTCGATGAGTTTTCCCGGATCGAAGTTCTGAAAGAAGTCAACGACTGAGGTCACGGAGGTTTTGACGGCTTTCACTCCACTGAGAATTTGTCCGAGGATAGGAAGGTTGTCAAGCGCTGAATCACCACTATCCGTTGTGCTGACTGAAGCCGCAGATCCCCCTTCAACCGATGGAGTGGCGGCCCATACCGGACCGCCGAGAAAATTGAGAAATAGTATTATCGTGAGGATTAGAATGCCGATTCTTTTCATAAAGTCACCTGCTATTTTTATTAAGGTGTACTGGTAAACGCTTTGTTAAGAGGAACAAGTAAAGAAAGAAGTAAATGATACCACGCTCCGGAAAGTACCAGAATTACCAGAACGAAACCCGCTACAACAGGAACAAACTCTTTGTAAGAACTTTGACCTTCCATAAGCATTTTAGATTTCTTCAGGAGGTGGCGAATACCATGAAATAGGATCCAGGCCCCATATAAACCTAAGCCGTAATTAAACAGAGGGAGTAGGCTCATAACGACTCCGCCTCCCATTACAGACGTCCAGTCTACCTGAAAAGGATTCGTTGCTGGGAGTGTTCCTCCCCCAGTGGTCGTCGTCGTTGTTGGAGTACTGGTATCCGCAAGTACGCGAGGAGTGTTGGTAAGGAGTGACATAACCATAATGGACAAACTCCAAGTTGATTTATTTCGGAAAGTTCTCAGTTTTGACACGGTATCCCCTCCTTAGATAAGTTTAGGTTGAACGATCGTTAAAATGACTACGAGCCAGAGCGCACTTCTTAAGATGACGATCTCCATCCAGTCTTCCGTGGAAAAGGTAATAGGATAAGGAAGAATCCGAGCCAGGCTTATCATCCATGGGAGTGGCCAAAGAAGTTGAGCGCCTTCTGGATTAAGGGTGTCCATCAATAGTGGATGGCTTAAATAACCAGCGACTGCGCAATTTAATAGTACTCCTGGCACCATAGGCCAGAGCCAGTGAAGATAAACACTGAAGAGTAGCGTTGCAACGATTGAATGGGTAAAATGACGATGATTTAACGCCATTCCTGCCGTACTTCCTAACGGTAGCCGTTGATTTAAAAATGAACTCGGATGATCGATGTCCGGAATGATTCCAGCAGCTGCCCCCAGGGCAATTCCTATGGGCCAATAGATGGGCGGTGCATGGGATATCCCTAAAACAATCTCGGCAGCGATCATTCCGGCAGCGGCATGAGTTGGACCCATCATGTTATGTTCACCTCCTTACTTCTTCTAAGGAAGTTTCCTACAAAAGGTAGAATTCGAGGTTGTTCACTAAACCAGACCTCGGGAATATAGCCAAAGTTAATCTGCCATTCTTCGCTTTTGCCGCACCCAGAACAAGTCTGAGTGCGGATCTCTCCGAGGATGCGGACAGAACCAAGGAGTTTCACGTTTGTTTTTTGGCTAAGAACAGTCCTTCGTGAAATGGGCCGATCGTTCACGGGCAGATCGCATAGAAGACATCGGTTCTCGGCGGCGGTTGAAGTATCCTGGATTGGCTTATAGCTCATACCTGGAAAGATATTGACTTCGATCACTTCAGCATTAAGGTCAAGTTGATTCAGCGCTATTTCTGCTTGTTTACCTGCTTCCCATTCTGAGGGACCTAGAATATAAATCTTCCCTCGCCAAGCACCGCGCCGACACTTTACCTCCCAAAAATTTGACAAAGACGCCCCTCCCTTTTTAATTAAATTCCTTACTTGGGGCAAAATAGGTCGGTATTGATATAAGATCGCAAACTGGATAGGTCCCAGTATAGCTAATACCTAGGATTGGCGGCATGCTACAGGTAACCTGCAGGCTGACATAAACACTACGTCCTGGAATGGTGCCGCTGATACCGGACGGTGCCAGCGAATTGGCGTCGGCGTCAGTATAGACGGTAAAATTCTGAACGGCCAAGTTCTCCGCAGGAACTTGTAGTTTTTGTGCATATAATTGCAGTACATTGCTTTCTAAATCGGAATTATTCGTTTCGATACCTTGGGGTAATGGGATATTCACGGCTGTCTGAATAGAGTCTTTAAGTAATGACTGCGCCCGCGCTTCAACGTTCGCTCGTTGAATCGCCATGAGCCTCAGGGCGATCCAGTCAAAACCCACCGCTAGGATTATGACCAGAAGAAAAACTGTCAGCACGGGCAGGGACACCAGACCACATTCTTTATTTTTTAACGGGCACATTGGAGGTCCCCTTTTCCGTCGATGGAGCGCTGGCGGTTGTCAGTGCCAGGGCAACCTCCAACTTTTCCTTTGAAGGCATTCCCTCAGTGATGTCCGGTGTGGATGTCTGGCCAAGTTTCAGCGTAACCAGAGAGGGCACAGTCTTGACATATGCCTGGGGAGCTCCGGCCTGGATAACGACTGTACCTTCGATCTTATTCTTTGATATAAAATCTTTGGTCTCTTTAATTGCCTCCTGAAGATCCGATGTGTTTAAGAAGGCAGAAACGTAAATCAAGGGCTTTTGCGCTTTTAGATCTTTCACCATACTTTGGATTTCCGGTATATCCTTCTGACAATGTGGACAGTTCACAGAGAAAAACTCCAGAGGGGTTACTGCGGAATTCAGATAGACACTCCGCCCGTCAAGAGTATAGACTGGGATTAGACTGTAGTCCGACTTGATCGGAATTTCCACCGCTTTGCTCATAGGACTCACGCTGCTTGTAAGTTTCTCGTAGCCGACTTTGGCGAGAACAAGGATAATGGCCACAGCTCCTATTACGAGGAATAGTTTAAAGGATTTCATCATGACTTTTTGGCCTCCATTTCATTATTTAGCTTTTTGAATGGGGTTGGTCACTGCTGGAACAGGAAGGATCGAGCCCGGTGGGGTTTGTTCCGTTGGGATTGAAAGATTTGGCTGGGTAATAACACCGGTTGAAGTACCGCCCTCGCTCCAAGGGGATAAGCTAAGCACCACCTTACCTGCACTGAGTACCTCATCTCGTTCCTGAGTAGTATTAGCATTGACGGCAATTTCTACGGAGGCCGGAGTATAAACACCGGACGGGGTCATCGAAAGGCCTCCCACTATATTGGCGCTCGAAGTCGTTTCGATCTTCTGCCCACCGTTATTGTAGACAGACACAACACGTTTATGATGTAAAAGTGTCGATAACGGGCTTGGCTGTCCACCCATTTGTTTCCCTGCGGAAACTAGGACATCGACATAATCACCTGGCATGGCTCCTCCGCAGCTTACTAGATCAACAGGGATTCTGACTCCAACTTCACCAAGGTACAAACCGTTCTGAATCGGTTTGTCGGAAATGTCATCCTTAAGTAGTGGGTGTCCAGGCGTTAATTCAATTGCTGCCAGTTTTCCTATGGCTGCATTTTCATCGGTTACCGCGTTGACGGCAAATTTTGAGGGCATCGTTTCAGTTCGAAGATCCGATTCTGTGATGGGCAGGCCAGCTTTAACGGTTCCGGTCACCATCACCATTGGCACGCGAGAACCTCCGATTGCCAGAACACCTCTTACCATTAAATACGTGATAAATACAGCACCCACCAAAGAAACCACGATGCCTTGAGTACGAGAAATCTTTTTCATAGGCTCCTCCTTTCAATTCATTAAGCTTTCATTTTTTATAAGGAAACTTCCCACAAAAATGTTGATGTAGTCTAAAGGAAAAATTCGGGAAGAGAAGTCCACATAAATAACCACTATTTTTTGTTCTCAATTAGATAGTGGTAATCACTTGACAAACAATTTACTTCAAAACGTAAAAAGACCAGCCAACCCTTTTTGCGAGTTGATGCTGGTCTCTTGATTAATAGCTGGTTCAGGATGTTGTCCCATTTTAGAGATAAAAACTCTGAATTTTGGTTTTTTCGCCTCCACTTTTCTATCTGCTGAACAGCTGCCATAAGCTGATCTGACCTAGATAATACATAGCGCGCCGTAGTCGTGATATTGGGCATCCAGTTCTTCCGGATTCATATCCTTATACAATTTATGCTGCTATATTTAAAAATAATTAAGCATATTAAACCCCATGCTATGCATGGGAGAATTTAAACAGGGGAACCGTTACCTATGTTATTACTGTAACAATAAAACATTTGGGTTTTCAGCAGAAGTAGCAGTAAAGCTCCTATCCCTGTATTGGGGTATAACGATGTTTTGGGTGATATTATTGAATTTGCAATACCTCCATGTTTTCGTTCTATGCCTTTATTGGGCTTCCCCCAAACCACCCTTTGAAGGGGTGGTCATGATTATCTTATTGTGGTTTTTGGTTTCATTTTTTTTCGGAATATATTCTAAAAGATCCGATATGCTACAATTGAGAGTTTCGCATAGCAGGTCAAAGTGATTTAGATTTATTCTATCTGATAACTCGTGATAATAGTCACCAATAGTAGATGGTCTAATTCCTGTTTTCCGCGCCAATTCAGCTTGTGTTAACCGATGTTCGCCTAATATACGTGATAAATGTATTTTTATCAAGTAAATCCCCCCCGTACTTAAAATCGGGGAAATTGTACCACAATGAGTTACACTTATTGTTATATTGTGATATTATAACGGAATTAGTTATTTCCGCTTATGAAAGCAAAAAAGACCTATTCAGTCTCTAAAGTTACATTAGCGTTTAATTTTTTTCTCCTCCATTTTTCCATTTGTTGTACCGCTACTAATAGTTGATCCGGTCGAGACAACACATATCTTGCAGTAGTGCTTATATTGGGCATACCGTTTTTACGACAGTGCCCCGCCATAATGGCTACATCGGTTAACTTAGCCCCCGAGTTAAGTAGATCAGAACAAAATGTATGCCGAAGTGTATGATAACTAAGATGATACTCAAGCGTTTTTTTTAATTTACCCATTATTTTTTGTACCATTCGAATAGACATTTGTGAATTATCCTCATTTATTAATAAATGAGGATCTAATCCTTTACGGTGTTTAACATAATCCTTTAAGAGATCGGCCATGTAACGACTTGTTGGCACAATACGATATTTTCCGCCTTTACCAAATCGTATCCTGATATAAGCTTTTCCTCTCTCGAGAGTAATATCACTAATCCTTAGATTAACTGACTCAGAAATTCGTAGCCCAGCGGATAATCCAAGTTCAACAATAACTTGAGTCCTAAGGCATTTTTTGCTTATAAGGGCCCGTAATTCCGCTGTTTGGGTTGAATCTAAACTTTTTGGTGCTAAAAGAGGTTCTTCTATATATGGTATTTTACGGGCCGGGTTAGTATTTATAAGGCCTGCTTGTTGTGCCCAATGGCACATCATTCGGATTGCCTGTAATGCTTTGTTTGTTGAAGATGCCTTAAGTCCTCGATCTATAATTAAGTAATTACGATAATTCCGTACATCACCAGCGGTAATATCGCTAAATTTTTCAATCTTACTACTCTCTGTTTCTAACCATTCTAAAAACTTCGTGGTCATTCTTGCATACATTTTGGTTGTCTTAGGATCGTATCCTTGTTCCTTATCCATCCATTCTATAAATACTTTAGGTAATTCCATGAACATAAATTCCCCCTCTATCATTTCGGTATATCATATTTAGGGGGATTTCGTAAAGGATTCTTTTAATCACTTTTTTAATTCTTAATTAAACGACCGTGTACACGTACCACAGCGGGTCAGTGTATGGGTTATTCAACGGATCTCTGATACCAACTAAGACTGGGACTTGGACGTTATATGGTGGTAACGGACAAAATTCAATTGCATATAGTTCATTAATAACCGTCACTTATTCATCAACGATTAACATAACACTTTCCTATACATCAACCTATCCCCAGTTATTAACAGGTGATAGTATTAATTTAACCTCTCATATTGCGGATATATACGGTAACATCATGCCAAATGAATCGATTCAGTTATCAATTACAGGAGTAGGGTCGCCTACATTGACTCAGCCGCCACCCACAGATTCCAATGGAAATACAATCGTAGCAGAAGGTCCCTTTGTTGCTGGTTCGTATCAAATTACTGGGAGTTTAGGAAGTTCAGCAAGTCAACCGCTAGCACTCAGTGTTACTGCACAGGTTGCGACGACAGTTACTGTAAGCGTTACGCCTAGTAATCTTCCAAATCTGAGTGCAACATGGTTCTATTCTTATTTACAGTCCCCTTATCCAAGTAGTTACAGTGCTTCTGGTGATTCTTTTGTAGTAAGTGCTCACGTTACAAATCAAAGAGGGTTACCTATGTCTGGAGCTGTTGTTACTATAGCACCTACTAGTATTAGCGGCTCTAGTACTTTGATACACTATACATGCAATGGCACGGCAACGTATTATTTTTCAGACAGTAGTGACACAACTGAAGCTTATGTTGCTTATATGAATCCAAGCACGTTTAGCACGATTGGACCTTATTACACAACAGGGACATATTTGACTGATATAAATGGAAATGCATCTGTCACCTTAAGCCTGTACTGTCAGATACTTGCTGGTATATTTGAGAGTGGTTCTGCAGATGTGCAGATGACCGGTTCTATGGATATTAGTGTAGACGGGACTCTTGAAAAGCAATGGAGTTTTTCTATTAGCTGACATTCAGCACCCTTAGTTAAAAGTCCTTGATTTATGCGGGTTTGCAGGTGTATTTTAGTTAATAATAATGGAAAAGCCTGAAAGCCACACTACATCTGGGCTTTTTGCGAAGGGTGCTGAGAAAGAGTTATAAACTGTCACACATTATGGGTTTGGGCATATCCATCCAGACTGATTCACTGGAACTGGAGTTGTAGATCCATTTGTTGTTCCGTTTCCAAGGACACCATAACTGCCCCCTCCCCAAACCCACATTTTTCCTGAAAAATCAGTAGCATATCCATTCCATTGACTACCTGCTATAGCAACTATATTTGATAAATTTGAGACTTGAACAGGAGTAGTTTGAGGTGACGTTGTTGTTCCATTTCCAAGTGCACCAGCCCCACCGTTTCCCCAAGCCCATGCTTTTCCTGTAGAATCTATGGCATAACCCCCATATTTAAACGAGGATATAGATACAATATTAGATATATTCGATACTTTGACAGGGGTAGTTTGAGGCGACGCTATTGTCCCGTTCCCAAGTTGCCCAGCCCCACCATCTCCCCAAGCCCAAACGTTACCGGAACTGTCTAAAGCGTATGCCGTATTTCCTTCAGAAGACATTGCAACAATCTTAGAAAGATTATTTACAGTCACAGGAGAGAATGTATTTCCTGTAGACCCATTTCCAAGTTGCCCAGCTGCACCATTTCCCCAAGCCCAAACATGGCCAGACGAATCAAGAGCATAACCCGTATAAGACCCTGCTGCAATGGATACGATGCCAGATAAATTTGAGACTTGAACAGGCACTGAAGAACTAGAAGCAGTTCCATTTCCAAGTTCTTCAGCCCCACCATCTCCCCAAGCCCAAACGTTACCGGAACTATCCAAAGCGTATGCCGTATACATTCCACTAGCAATAGCCGTTATTCCTGAGATGTTGTAAACCTGAGATCGATAGTGAACATTATTAAATAGTCCATTACCAATCTCACCATTACTTCCATTTCCCCAGGCATACACATATCCATTTGAACCAAGAGCATAAGTAGTACCATATCCTCCAGCAACAGAAATAATATTACCTGCCATTCCTACTGGATAGTTTTGCTGGGTGAAATCATTGCCTAGTCCCAGTTGACCATACTCATCATCTCCCCACCCCCAAAGATTACCTGCCGAATCAATGGCATATCCATTAATATAACCTGGCGTAATATACTGATTCTGTTTTACCCACTCATTATAGTTAACCGTCATCGATCCAAGTGAATATGTCACTCTCGCATCAATATTAACAGCCGGAGTAACTACGCTACCATTACCGCTGGAATCCGTTGAAATCTGAATAGAAGTCATTGTCTGTGGGGACCATCCAGAGACAAGTACTGTATCTGATCCTGTTAGGGTATAAGTTTTATTTGCACATACGTTACCATAAGCATCGCTTAAATTTTGAACCGTAATAATATTTGAACTAGGAGCCATCACTAAACTTGGTGCCGTCATTGTTCCACTTGCCAGAGCACCTACATTTACCGTAATTCCAGTTCCATACGATATCTGTATACTCCCACCACTTGCGCTCAACGTCCACGTTCCCGCCTTTGTTGGTGTTAATGACCCACTGAACAGCCCATAATTGCTGTCCGAATGGTACGTGTACACGGTCGATTAAACCAACGTAAAACAGCCAGTATGTCTAAAATTACTTTTAATAGGCTTGACTCGTGCCACTATATACGGTACTATAATATAAGAGGTGAGCGTGTTGAGCAAGCTTATAAAGCTACTCGAAAAAATTAAAAATAATCCTAAGCATGTAAGATTTGAAGAATTAGATAAAATACTTATCCATTATGGATTTACTAGACGTCAATCATCCAAGGGCACAAGTCACTATTACTACACTAAAGGCGAAAAGGTTATTTCCGTTCCTTTTCACCATCCTCATATTAAAGCTTTTTACGTAGAGCGAGCCATTGGACTATTGGAAGGAGAGATAAATGATGGCGAATAAAAATCTTGATTATTATCTTAAAGTTCCGTATAAATTTACGTTATACCCGGCCGAAGAAGGTGGTTATGTAATCGAAATACCAGATCTACCTGGTTGTATTACTCAAGCTGAAACAGCTGATGAGGCATTGGCAATGATTGAAGACGCAAAAAAAGGTTGGCTAGAGATAGCATTAGAACAGGGGATTGAGATATCAGAGCCGGTAGCTATGGCCAACGCTGATTACTCTGGAAAATTTAATGTTAGGGTGCCGAAATCGCTGCACAAAGCCCTTGTGGAGAAGGCAAAAGATGAGAATATAAGTCTAAACCAGTTGATCCTTTATCATTTATCGAGGAGCATTGGTCACATGGGAATGTAATATAAGAGGGAGCTTTATGCCCCTCTTTTTTTGCTGAAATCCTTATTAAACGACCGTGTACACGTACCACAGCGGAGACTCATATGGACTGTTTAGTGGGTCTTTGACTCCTACAAGAACTGGATCATGGACGTTGTACTGTGGTAACGGACAAAGTGCCGTTTCATTTAATACCTCAATAATTGTCACACCTGCATCCGGTGGACAAATAAACCATCGTACTCGACCAAAGCCTTTTGGTTGCTTGATCTCCACTGCAATTGCTACAATACTTTTGTCGGTGCCTCGACCGCGTTTGCTGCCTGTTTCAGTGCCTCCCACAAAACTCTCGTCTACCTCGACTTCGCCCGATAACTGCGAACGTTCAGTATTTACCATAGCTACTCGATAGCGATGCAGCATCATCCATGCTACCTCATAACTCGTTCCGATTGTGCGTTCTAAAGTTTTAGCTGACATGCCGATTTTGGCTGTAGTGAGGTGCCAGGCAGCTTCAAACCAAATAGTTAGTGGTGTTCGCGTTTTATCGAAAATCGTTCCCGCAGTTAGATACGTTTGGCGATGACAGAGTGAACATTCCAAGCGATTACGGCTTTCAATCCATGCAGGGGAGGCTATTCCGCATGCCGGGCAAACAAATCCCTCAGGCCAACGCAACTGCAATAAAAATGACGCACATGCTGTATCATTAGGGAACATTTCCCTAAATTCACGATATGTGTTTGGGTAGTCACGTCCGGGGATTAAATTTTGCGTCACGATTAATACCTCCGTCATGCAGGCATGTTGTTGCATATCATGTATAATTATAACGCAACTGGCACTAAGCCGATACCCCCCTTTTGAAATATCAAGTTCTCTACAAATGTCATCAAGGCTTAGTGAACTTTTTAGGCTGGAATGAATCATATCCTTTGCTTTTATGATTAGATCATTATCCTTCCTGTAACTCATAAAAAAATTGGGCCGTGTAAAGATTTCGGCAAGAGATAAAAGCAATTCACTGCACAATGCTTCATCTTTTCCGCCTAATATTGCACAAGAAAGGTTTAGTGTTCTTTGTTGAAGCCTGTAATTAACTAACCAAAACTACCGGCTCCCCAACTCCAAACATGCCCAGAATTGTCAAGGGCGTAAGCCGTGTTATCACTACTGGCTATCCCAAGAATGTTGGATATATTGGAAACTTGAACAGGAATGGACGAGTAACTTCTTATCCCGTTTCCAAGTTGTCTGCCACTTCCATTTCCCCATGCCCAGACATGGTCGGACGTATCAAGAGCATAACAAGTTTGACTACCACTAGCAACGGCTATTATATTGGAAATATTGAGTACACTGGTAGGATATATTGCGTTGTCAGTGTCCGCATTCCCAAGTTGACCATTGCCACCGCCTCCCCAAGCTAAAACATCTCCGGAACCACTAATAATGTTAATGAAAGGGAGTAGACACACAATAGCAATAACTAGCTCTGACTTATTCAAGTGCTCATCCTCCAACTGTCATTATTGCTTATATTATATACCTGTTCAGCTGTTAAATCTTATAGACATACAGCCTATCTTGTCACTTCGCCCGTCAATATTTATTTTATTACCTTATAACATTCATATTGGATATTGTGCTATAATTTACCTGTATAGGTATCAAACTACAATACTAGTGATGAAAGGGAGTAGACATTTGGGAGATAATAATTTGTTTCAAGTAAAAGCTGGACAAGCTGAGATTTTACCAACGCAGTTCAGTGTGCTTCCAAGTAAAGCGTCGGCCAATGGTTTTTCACTTCTAGGAGGACAGGAAGGCATCGGAGACGGCATGATCCCATCTAACAACCGGGCGTTGTACGGTATTGAGCGGTTTACCAGTGTATCTAATGTGAATTTAAAATGGCAATATTTCCCAGACAAACAACAGAATATGAGTGGTCGAATCAATGGGACGTTTATGGTGTATCATGAACTGGGACACGGCGATGACAGCTATCTGGTCGTATATCAGGAAGACGGATTAGTGAGCTTGGGCGATCTAATTAGCGACCAGGCCTTAGCTCGGGGTTATTTTATGTATCGCATGGATACATCGGTCACCCCTAATATCGGGGGGACTAATGCGAATTGGGTGGCCAGCTCTCCATCAACCCTTAACCAATCGCAAGAAGTGCAGAATCAAACGGTTGATACGTTTTCTCAAACGATCAATATCGGGATAGCGGAAGAAACTGGGCCATCATCAGGAGCTTCTTCGAGCGAGAGTACGCAACTTTGGCATGGCTTCACGATGAAAATTTCAGATTGGAACATTACTGAGAAGAGTGACGCTAACACAAACCAGTGCAGCTGGATGTGGTACCAAAACGTTCCATGGACGGGCAATGACAAACCACTTGACGATTTTACTTGGTGGGAGCAGGCCTACAATGTGGGGGGTGGTTGGGACGATACGAAACCTCTTCCGGAATTATCTCGCACGACGATGCAATATCATTCGAGTGCCGCTTGGAGATTCCCGACACATTTGATTGATCCGAATACGAAAAAGCTAATGGTCAATTTTAGTGGAAGTGCAAAATATTATTTGGCTGCGATCAACATGCCGCAATGTGGCGATAACGGCCAGCATCAAATTTGGCATAGCACACCGGAGAATACTTGGCAGCACCAATTCGATCTTGTTTCGATTGCCGAATTGAAATGAGAAAAACGGAAAGGGGAAGAACTGAATGCCTTTTTACCCAAATGAGAATCAATCAGAATGTTGTATTTGCTTAACAACCCAACCCTATTACTACGCTCTTCCTAGCAATAGGTGTAGTGAAACCCAGCAGGGTATGGGAATGCCGATTTGCATCGATTGTTTTTTTGCTCATGAATTGACAAGGCCTGATGCGGAAACGTGTCCTTGCTGCGGTCGAGACATGGACGCAGCAGAATTGTCCCGATGCGGAGAAGAGGCCTTGTCTCCCCATGATTATGGCATACCGCAAGATATCCCAGAATCCGCCTATTCAGTTGAATTCGCCAGAGCGCATGAAGCAGACGCACAAATGGAACAGCAGGCTGCGCATGAAGAGGAAGAACGGGAAGAACAGCGCGAAGAAGAAGAACGGGAGGAAGAAGAGCGCGAACAGCAGGAGCACGAACATCAATAAATACCAAATATATACATGTTTACCTACGTATGTTTAATGGTATCCATTTAAAAAGGGTTTAAAAGTGCTTGGAACTTACTCTAATCGTAATTCCAAAGCACTTTTACACAGTCTCACGGAATGTTATAAGTAAAATGTAAAAAGTCCCCGGCAATACCTGTCAGGGACTTTTCTTGTCGCCTAGACTCTCAGAACTCCTGATATATTCGCTATGTTCCTTATGAAAAAGATCTACTTATTATAGAATTTGAGTGCTTTCTTAATTACTCCTTTGTCAACTAAGAAATCTTGAACAATGGTTTTTTCACCATTAGGACCTTCTAACCATTCATCGTCTTTCACTAAATAAAAACCTGTAAACAAAATTTCGTCTGGGCTAAGTGCTGTCGCACCGGGAATAGGCGTATTCGGGGAATAAACTACTCCTAACTCTTGATGCCACGTCCATCCGAGCTGGTCACCGGACAGATATTCCCAGAGTTTAGCCTTTTCCTGTGCCCCCGGAGCTGATGGCGGATTTCCCTGGACCATGGGGTCAAAACTCTTATCCCATTTCCTGTCTAAAAAGACGGTATCAGTTTGTTTCCAGTCAAAAGAAGTTGGCGGCAAACCCTGCAAAAAAGCATCCCAATTATCTAATGTTCCTTTATACATCCGAGCTTGTGCATCATACCCATATTGATCAGTTTTAGCAAAAGCAGCACCAGGGAAAGCAACGACCACCATGGATAAAATCAAGACAATGAACATGAATTTACTTTTGACATTCATAATAATCATAATCCCCCTTTGTTATTTACTACATGATTATGGATTATTATATATTATAAATATTGGTAATACCCGAATATTATGGCATATGTTGTCGACTAGAAAACTATGAACCCTGATGTAGTAGGTGGAATTGCCCATTTGTGAAACACGCCATAAATCCTTTCTTCATGCTATAAAAATCAGTAGTTAAAATTTCATGGGGTTAAAAAAAACCAAAATCATGGTCTTTGTAACCCCCATTATTATCCTTATAAACGACCGTGTACACGTACCATTCCGGGGGCTCGTATGGGCTGTTTAGTGGGTCTTTTGTGCCAACAAAGACCGGGATGTGTACGTTGTGGGCCTCGGGTGGGACTGTAAATGTGTCATACGGGACAGAGATATCTGTTAACCCTGGAAATCCATCGAGTGGGACGCTAACTGTGACTTCAAGTTTAGTGATGGCTCCAAATTCCAACGTAGCCTCTATCCAAGGGCTAAAGGATCAATATGGCAATATATGTGCAAATCAGAATTATACCTTAACTGGATCAGCCACGGTGCTGTTATCTGTATGGACTCAACCAGTGATAAATCCAATTCCATTCTCAACGGATAGTAGTGGAAATGCAAGTTTGATAACTCAGTCTGTTAATTCCGATGCACAGATAACCTATTCCATTGGATCACTGATGGCTACGTATAAAGTATGGGTGCCGCAGAATAGATATATTGGAGCTGGGGGAGATGGTTCATCTGGTTACAATAATGGTTATTCCCTAGACAGTTCTGGACATGTTTGGGCATGGGGGTATGGATCTTATGGGGAGATGGGCAATGGAACACAATGTTGGGTTAGCACTCCAGTTAAGGTGTCTAATCTTAGTAATGTAGTAGCTGTAAGTGCTGGTGGATGTACTACTTTCGCCCTAGATTCATCTGGTCACGTTTGGTCATGGGGATATGGTTCTGATGGCGAACTCGGAAATGGACAGACAACAAATGCTCAAACAACTCCTGTTCAAGTTGCCAATATATCTAACATTGTTGCTATTGCTGGATGTGGTAGAGGTGGTACAGGGGTTGGTTATGCTCTTGATAGTTCTGGTAATGTCTGGGCTTGGGGATGCGGAAGTAATGGTGCAGTAGGCGATGGAGAGTGGAGTAATACTGATATTCCAATTCACATACTTTCCGGATGTACTGCTATTGCCGGGGGAGGTAATGCAGGTCTTGCACTTGATATCAACGGTCATGTCTGGGCATGGGGAGAAGCTCTTATTAACGGTACCTCAAATACCATTTGTTATACTCAACAGGTAACTGGTTTATCTAATATTATTTCAATTGCTGCAGGGGGAGAGACTGGTTATGCTATTGATAGTTCGGGCAATATGTGGACATGGGGGTATAATGGTGATGGGGAATTTGGTAATGGTAATATTAATAGCGCGAATACGCCTGCGAAAAATCCGTATCTCTCAAATATAGTATCTATTGCAGGTGGCGATAGTACCGGGTATGCCATTGATAGTTCTGGCCGTGAGTGGGCCTATGGTAGTGGTGGAAACGGTCAGTTAGGTAATGGAACTACATCAACGAATGCATGTGTTCCAGTCCAAGTAGCTAATATTTCGAATGTAGTAGCTATTACTAGTTCTGCTAATACAGCTCATGCTCTTGATTCATCGGGTCGAGTATGGTCGTGGGGATCAGGGTTTTTAGGGGCGCTGGGAAATGGAGCGCAAAGTGACTCTAGTGTTCCTGTTCAAGTTATACAAGGAGGTTGGAGTGCTCCGAGTCCATAAGGAAAATGGTTGGATTTGCCTGTGCATTAATTGGATTTTAAAGTGCTTGGAGTTACTATTAAAAGTAAGTTCCAAGCACTTTTGTCTTTAAAACGACCGGGCAGATTTTAGTCTGATCCTAAATGAATCCATAAATACAGAGTTGGGTAACTCCACCAGGATGCTGACCCAAAATGGCTATATTTTAAGGCTCTTCGGATTTTATGGTGTTATCTTTAGTGAATCGCGTATAGATCGTAAGGGCAATCCCCCGTTGACCCCAGAGAAAGACTTGACATGGGGGCGGTGGATGCCACACTAAATCAAGGGATGGGGCTTGCCCAAAAGGAATACATAAAAGGAGCCACAGCCCTCGACCCATTGAAGCATCCAGCGTAGGGTCCCATGTCAAGTCTCCCAGACAACATGTTATACATAGAGAAGTGTATAGATAGAAAGAAAGGTAGTAGAGCTTTAGTGGGTTTGGTACTTGTTAGTACGGAAGCTCACTAAAGATAAGTGGTGGAAAATAGCTTGAATCATAACTAAATATATAATCTAAAATCGGATAATATGGTGAATTATTCAGTACCATACTAGTCTTGAGTTGGAGGTGAAATTATGGACATGGTTAATCAGGCGGTAGCTGTTTGCGTACTAGGGGCAGTTGCAATATGGGTGTTTTTTTATGTATTGAGCCGTTCTTAATACATCACACGCAACATCTTTTTTGATATTTGTACCCCTGCGTTTTACGCAGAGGTTACCCAGAAGACAACTGTGGTGCAGAAATTTCCACACTTATCCAATTATTGGGGAATGGTAAGTTTTAGAGCTTTTCCACCACATATTCCGGATAGCCTATTTTAATGAATAGAAAAACTCCATTGTTTTTCAAGCATCCCATTTACACTGATATTCATATGGCCTGACATTGAAAAATCCGAGATACCAGTTGACCATAAATCTACATTAAGGTCACAATTTAAATTCATCGTGATATATGCACTTCCGGTCTGATCAGTTTGATACGTACCACTTGTGTAAGTAGGACCACTTTGATAATACGTACCAAAGTTTGTGAAACCTATAGTAGCTGTTGTGTGGCTATCTCCAAAGCTGTAGCTTTCATACCCCCAGCTTTGAAACTGAACGATGCCCCCATTGCCGGTAATGCCCGTTGGCGTCACTGTAACAATAGCTCCGGGCATTGGTAACCCTCTTTGGTTTAATACATTGACATTAATCACAAAAGGATCACCAGATGCAGACAAATCACAAGGGAGTGTATTTCCTGGACAACATGTCCATGTACTACTCATACTAGGAAGTGGATCAGGCGTAATATTTACTGTTACCGTTGTTGCAATTTGCGAAGCAACACTTAATGATAAAGGTTGACTTACCACGCTTCCTAAACTACCCGTAATTTGATATCCCCCGGCTGGAAACGGCCCCTCAGTTACAGTTGTATTTCCATTGGAGTCTGTGGGTGGCGGTTGAGTTAATGTAGGGGCCCCTGCGCCGGTAATAGATAAATGGATAGACTGATTTGGGATGGGATTACCATATCCATCCGCAATATTAGCCATTAGAGAGACACTATCACCATCTAATAACTGGGTATAGGTTGACGTATAGGAAAGGGTTATCTCGCCCGCAGACGTAGGTGTGACGGTTACCGCAGAAGAATATAAAACAGCATTTTGGCCGTTACCACTATACAACGCCCACGATCCTGTTCTTGTAGGAGTCAAAGACCCATTAAACAGGCCATATGTACTGCCGCTGTGGTACGTGTACACGGTCGTATTTGTTGCGTTAGAACCAGGCATAGAAAGGGTTACAGCCGTTCCATCTGGCATCCCATGACCAAATTGGTCCAATGCTTGTCCTGTGATCGATACAGTATTACCAGCCGTGACCGTCGTAGGCGTTACGCTAGTCCATACTATATTGCTTAGTACTGGTGACGATACATAGACGTACATATTCGCGCTTAATGTTTGTCCGTTGACGGTACAGGTTGCCGTTACGCTTTGATCTCCGGTTTGAGTGAATGTTATAGTAGGAGACGCATTTCCACTCGCATCCGTTGTAGTAGGATTTGCACTGAAACCCGCCAACGCATTTGGAGACACTACAAAGGTTACTGGAATATTTTGAATCGGATTTCCTGACCCATCCTTTATGTTCGCCACAATTGGAAATCCGCTGCTTAGATCGGCAATCGGAGTGCCGGTTTGCGGCGTTAGTGTTAAGGTTGCCGCTTTCGGAACTACTGTCAATGGTCCTACCGTGGCCGTAGCACTACCGTCAGTAAGAGTAAATGTATTGACCGTTCCAGCAGTAATAGCACTAACAGTCGCCGTAAATGATCCATTCGATTGAATTGTACCATTAGCAGTCGTTTCTGAAGTACCACTTGTAACTGCTACGGTTACCGTCCCAGACGTAACCAGATTACTCCAATTGTCCTCAACCGTTCCAGTAATTATTGCTGTAGAGCCTACCTGGACTTGTGATGGAGCTATCGAAGAATTTACAAATTTCATAGGTGCTCCAGCATTTACCGTAACAGCTGCCGCACATGACACATTTGATTGAGCTGGCCAGGTGGCCAACATTGTTTGTATACCGGATTTATCAAAGATAAACGTTGATATGGTAGAATACCCACTACTGTCCGTTGCCGATCCCGTCACACTGGTTGCGGTAATATCCGTTGGACTACTAAATATAGGTTGTACACCAACTACAGCATTTCCGGATTGGTCTAACAATTTAATTTTACAACTTGTGTTTACGCCTACTGTAGCAGGGTTAGTTGCTGTTACAAATTGCATTGTATATCCCTGTGTAGGCGATACGGTTAACGTTAATCCCGTTGAAATAGGTGTCATGGCACCTGTCACTAAGGATATTGGAAAACTACCTGTTAGGGTCGGGGTAATACTCATTGAGAACGTACCATCCGAGAGTGTCGTTGTGATGGGAGTCGTTCCCCAGTTACCCGTCGTACTCGCTGCTACGATCGCGTTAGGAACCGGATTACTGAAATTATCAACCAGTTTGCCGGTGAAAATAGCCCCTTGACCCGTCGAAATAACTAGGGGACTAAGATTAGTTTGTATGAAACTGTAACTAATCGTTACCCCCAACGGAGGATTTTCCGGATCAATAGGAATTACTTTAACCACTGCACTAGATTGCACGTTTTGATAGGTTGCTGTAACTATCTGGTTACCCGTTTGACTCCAAGTGACGCTCACCGTTGTCTTTCCGTCTGTGTCGGTTGGTGTTGGCATGGTAATAGTAGCTGAGGGTTCTGTGGGACTGGTAATCGTTAATGTTTGCCCCACGACGGGGGTTCCTGTGGCATCACACAGCGTTGCAGTAACATTGTTTGTCGTGCCTACCGTAACGCTGGTGGGTGCATTCACCGATAACGTATAGGCTTGAACATTGACGACCTGCAAACTAAGACCCGTTGCAAAATTGTTTGCTCCTACACTTAATGTTATTCCAAAGGTTCCAGTAATGGATGGATCTATCGGTATGACAAAGCTACCGTTTATATCTGTCGGATTTAGTGTCGTAGCCGTATTACCCCAACCGCCATTATTTCCATTAGCAGTAACGACGGCATTAATTACAGGACTTAGTACATTCGTACTTATATTTTTTAATTGCAAGATACCTGTAAAATAGGCGCTGTGACTTAATGATACAACGCTGGGAGCTAAGGATAAACTAGCTACCTGTAAGGTATAACCATTTGGGATAACTCCTGTACCGCCTTGTAAATTTACATCATTCACGTCAACGGAAGCACTTGCTTGGACTCCTTGATAGCTTAGGTTAATCCCTTGTTCCCCGGTAGTATCAAAGGCAATATTAAAGGTTCCCTGTCCACTGGAATTGCTTGCAGTCATTGAGGATGCAATAAAACCAGCATCGTCACTCGTGACGGTTGGAATTATATTGGATATTGGGTTGCCTGATTGATCGGTTATTGTATACGTTACATTAGTTGGCGCGCCTATTGTCGTACTAGCCGGTGCGCTAATAGTAATTTGATAGTAACTCTGATTCGATGATACTTTGAGACTAACCGTACTGCTCGTATACGTAAAGTTTCCCGAAGAAATTGTAGGATAGAATGTACCAATATTGACAGGATTAATTGGCACACTAAAATACCCTGTCGAGGATGTTGTTACGGATGCGCTCCCGCCCCAACCGCCCGCCAGTTGCAAAGAGATATTGGATATAGGATTGTTATATTGATCAACCAATTGCCCACTGACGATAGGATAATTGGCAGCCGACGGAGGATTTACACCACAAACTGCAGGGGATATGTTTAGGTTATTAACTTTAATTTCGTTGGCTAATTGGGCGGTCGATTGTGAGCTCAAATCAATTTGTGTTACAATTTCTGCAGCTGAAACGGCCACATTTTGATATTGTGCAATCAGAGATTCCATACCTACATTGGTAAAGGTAACATTCGTTACGGCCTTGCCTTGGCTGTCCGTTGTTGCGCTTTGGGGAGAGAGTACTGATATCGTATCGCCCGGTGTGTTAAACGTTACGGTCTCACCCTGGACCGGCTTACCGGAAGCATCCGTAAGGGTTGCTATAGCCTGGACTGCCTGTCCCACTGTAGTGGATCCACTTGCAAAACTTAAGGTCAGTGAATCATTGACAAGCGCAGATACGGTTAAGGTCATACCCGAGGGGCTTATAGACCAACTGCCTGAAGTGATGGTCAATGGCCATATTCCAAGGTTTTGCGCTTGTAAGGCAATATTAAAATTTCCATTAACATCGATTGTACCGCTACTCGATGGTCCATATCCTCCAGTAACGCTTACTGTGGCATTGCTGAGGATATTGCCGTAGGCATCCATCAACGTGCCTATGACCGTTGGGGCAACGGGTGGATTTAATTGAGTTAGACTGGGCGACACGTTCGCAACCACTTGATTCGCTGCCCCAGGTACTACTTGAAACGTTGCTGTCCCTATAACATTGGACACTCCGTCCATGGTTGCGGTGAGCGATTCATAGCCGACCTTCGTGACCGGAGCAATCGTTACTACGGCTTGACCACCGGCATCGGTCATAACCTGAGTCGTCACTAATGCAGAAGACTCTGGGCTCTCTGATAACGTGATTGATTTCCCAGCGATCGGCGTCCCTGTGTTGTCCTTAAGGATTATCGTTGCGGTAAGTGATCCACCGGCTGAAACTGAACTAACAGATGGGTTTACCGTTAAACTGTAAGCTCCGGTAGGCAAAACATTAACCGCCACGGTACCACCGCTAAGGGTCAAACCGCTATATTGAACTTTAAGTGTGGCCATTCCTGGACTCGAGACTTTTTGAGTCGCTGTAAACTGTCCTCCAGACTGAGTCGTCACATTCGTTGTTGTATCCGGCCCGATCAGTACAATAGCCGTGCCTGCTTGTACCGGGTTCCCATAACCATCCTGGATTTGACCGGTTACAGTGACGGTCCCACCGGCCCCGATTTGGGTTGGATTAGCCGTTAAATTAGCCACCTTAGCAGCTACACCGGGATTTACATTAACTTGGATTTGAGCCGGGGTAGAAATCCCCGCTGCAAAAGCCTGAATAGACTGGGTACCCGCCTGGGTTAATACAATATTAAGATTGGTATAGCTTCCCCACTCATCGGTTGACAGGGTGCCATTTGGAGCAAAGTTATCGACGCCATCGGTGGGAGAAGCCATGGCAATATTAACTCCCGCTACTGGCGAGTTATACAAGCCCGTTACGTTGCCCTGAAAATTAACGGACTGACCTGCTGATATCGTCAGTGGAGAAGAACTATATGTTGAACTGATACTGCTCTGTAAGGTGATCGTTTGAGGAGTTCCTTGCAGGATATCAACGGTCGCGGTAATCGTTGCTGCACCGATCGTAAAGGTAACATGCTGCGTGTCCAGAGATTTTGGGGTATAGGTTAAACTAAACGCACCTTGGTAATTTGTTTTAACCGTCTGAGTCGGTACATCCGGCGTGTCTGAGGTTACGTTCATAATGGCAGAAGGGATAGGATTGCCGTTAGCGTCCACGACAATGCCTTGGATCGTTACCGAGGTTCCAATCGTCGTTTGGTAATTCGATGAATCGGTCACAAAGCTCCGAAGAAAGTTTGAACCTTGGTTCCCGCTACCATCTCCGGAGGTATTCGTTAAGATGATCTGTGCTGCTGCACTGACCGTAACGGTAACTGGTTGGGAAGCTGTACCAATACCGGCTGTGACTGCAAGCAATTGAGGGCCAACGCTTGGAAACGATGTCGTGAAGACAAAACTGCCGTCGGCTTGAGTTGATACTGCCGTTACACCGTTTGGAGAACTGACTTCAACTTGAGTTCCAGCGGGTGCCAGCGTGGACCCCATATAAACGACACCGCTATACTGAGCATTCTGTCCAACAATGACCGAACTTGGTCCCGATAAGGTCAATGTCGTTGCTATCGAAGGGTTGTTTACATCTGTGATAGGTGAGGGACCAAGATCCGTCATCGACATCTGTACTCCACCAAAACTGCTGAAGGATCCCAAACAGGTAGAAGTGTCAGCAGCCATACCCGTGACATAGTCAGAATTAACGTTAGGAACCTCTTTTTCCAAATACATTTTATAAATTGGGAGATTGAATCCCGGCACTTCTATCGTAAAATCGTAACCTAACGCCCCATTCGCGGCGGTTGAACCGTAACCCTGGCGACCGGTTGAGGCCTTAAAATAAACTCGGGATGGATCCATGCCGTTATTCTGAAGATACTGAGCAATACTGGACTCGGCATTTTGTGTCACACAGCCGTTTGCCTTAATAGACTCTCCGACCCGTTTTGCTCCTTCACCCAAGATGCCCTTGATTTCTGCAGCTTTGTCGTACTGCAGAAAGACACCCAGACCGACACCTATCAGTAACACGAGCCCAAATATCCAGATTATCGGTTTACTAATCATTGGTTTCCCCCCTCATATCGAAACTTAAAGAGCATAACCGATGCCATTATGGAACTGGTTATGCTTCTCTTTGAACTCATCCGTTTTGTTGGAATTAATAAGCTGTTATTTTACCAAACTCGGTTGTTAATGTTGATGCCAGATTCCCGTTAACAAATAATACGATGATCCCAATAATTATGGCTACAACAACAGCCTCTCCAATCGCCCACAAAACTTCTTTTAGCATACGTCCCCCCTCCTTTCAATTTGTTTCTATATATCTATATAAAGGCTTTTTCCCACAACCATTGACTGCGGACGGCGCCTTGTTTCAATTAATCCAAAGATCACTTCATCAGACTATTGAATGCCAACGCTCCCACAGGAGCGCCTATTCTAATCACATTTCCTATCATGCCTCCCAGCATGAGCATGGTTAGTTGGACTTCCAGATTTTCGAGAGCACTTTCATGGCGATCTGCGCTGATCCTCATCATGTCTTCAGCCATTTCCGCAAATACCTGGTTGCGGTCCGGAATTCCTGAGAGGTGATAATTTTTTATTCGCTGGAGGACCGACAAAATATCCGTGTCCTCCGTTTGATCAATCATTCGATCCAAAGCCTCTGTGAAACTCACTTCCCCGTCACTCCAGCGAATGATCGTCATGACCATTTTTCCGACTGGACCCCAAGCAAATTCTGCAGAAGACCGGAAAGCCTGCTCGATCGTATCCCCAGCGATGATATTGATTTTAAGGTTATTAATAAACTCCGGTAACCCATTTTTCATTTGGGTGTTCTGACTATCCAAAACAATGATGACCGCAACCCGGAGCACCAGATAACCCGCAACTCCCCCTAAGACCGCGAGAACCAGAGCAAAGCTCGATGAAGCCTTTAACACATAATGTAAAATGACCCCGATTATCGTACCCAACAGTAAGCCAACTAACGGAATACCTAAGAGCAACATCACGTAGTCTTTAGGTTCCACCCCGACTTTCTCCAGTTTGTCGATCGCTTCCTTACCCGATTTCTCTATGAACCATTCCACCAGGCCGCTGAATTGGCGGGTTAGGAGCTCTTTATAGGTTTGAGGCTTACCAGGGTGGTACATAGCTGCGATATAGGCCCTGCCATAATTGAAGAAAAATGTGTAGTGAAGGAACATGCCGATTAAAAGACCCAAGATGACAATGCTTAAAATGCTCATCGCGCCATCAATCCCCCTCTTCGCACATAGAGACTGGTGAATTTTTTTAGACCCGAAACAAGGTAGAGGTCCAAAAGAGCGCCAAAGCTCCAGGCCCAATGGGTTTGATACGTCGTCTCCCGCCAAACATCCGAATGAAACAAGAGTTCTAAAATTGGAGTTGCCAGCCCGAAGGCGACAAATCCTGTCAACACATTCAAATAGGACCGGATCTTACTCGCCCGTTTGTTTGCGATCTTTTCTCCCTCTCTCAAACTCTTTTCCACCTGCTCAAAGGCAAAGGTTATCTCCCTTTGTCCTTCTTTCAGGCCCTTTTCCATGATTCGACTAAGTAGGGTATAGGCTGGATTGTGCAGTCGCCCCCCTACTTCATGGATCGCTTCTGGCAACGTTCGATTACCCCGTGTGCTGTTAAGCGCTAAGATTAACTCTCCCCTCATGGGTTCTTTGAGTTGCTGGGCGGCATTGCGTACTGCCTCCAAAAGATTGCTTTCAATGCTCAGGTTGTCTTTAATCCCGCGTACAAACTGAAGTGTTTGAGCATCCTGCATTTGCTGTCGGTGGGCTGCTTTTAGAGTAATATAGGTTCTGAAGAGCATGCGTCCGAGCAGACCATAAAACAAGGTGCTTAGCAGGTCTTTGGTTACCAAAAATTCATAAAGTGCCGTACTGGCAATAGCGGCAAGATCCCAGAGGCGGAACTTCTGAGAACTCAAACTCAAGATCAACAGAGACTGTTCTAAATCCACATCTGGCTTTCTTGTTCTCAGTTTTACTTTGGGAAGCTCTTTAGGCATCCATGGTTTACTCTGGCCTCGCCTGGTATAAGGGGAAATCCAGAAAAGTATGACCATAAACCAACAGATGAAGAGGATCAAGGCTGCATTAAGCATGAACGACTCCTTTCGTTCGGTCTACATATTTTTCCGGTATCACAATATCGTTTTCCAGACAGCGTTGGTAAGTCCGTTCTGTCAATTTCCCGCATTGAATATGTTTTTTTAGCTCAACATCGTAGTAGTAGAGACGATTAAATCCTTCTTTGCCTTCTTCGTAAGGGAGTACTTCCCACATTGACATAAGCTTCCGGCTGCCGTCCTTCAAACGCTTGAAAAAAACCAACCAATCCAGCGCATCATGGAGCATTTGTCGGATAAAACGCTCTTCTACTTTCGTCCCGGATTCCTGCATCCAAACGACCATGAGGTTCATAAAGGTCTTTGGATTTTTGGCGTGTCCGCTACCCAAGGCCCCATCATGACCATGACTGATGATTTTCATGAAGCCACCGGCTTCGGCTGCATTACGCATCTCTTCCATAATGATCCGATCAGGCCGCATGGTTAACACCTGGGCTATCAGTTCATCGCACCCGATGGGCTTTTCTTTACGGGGGACGGTTTGCATGGGTATATAGTGCGGGTGTACCGGGTTCAACTCACGTGAATCCCCGATTCCAATAACTCTTTCCTTCTGGGTATGTTCTTCGATCATGATCCTATTAAAGGTTGTTTTAGCAGACCCCGTAGCACCTAACGCCACTTCATTGCATAGACCTTTCGTGAGTATGCCTGAAAGTTCCATAATATCCTCTGTCGCTGCACCGGTCTCAATAAAGCTCTGTGACGTATAACGCTTGCTAGTATCCGGCGCTTTTCGTATACAGAATGTGGGCACCCGGACCACTAGCGGCCAGCTGACCGAAAGCCGAGCGCCGTCCGGGAGCTCCGCACGTTCCAGGCAGTCGAGCTTGTCCAAGCTTCGCTTAGTCTTAGCGAAGAGGTTTCGTACGAATTCCTCATAGGAATGAGCATCTGTAAATTGAATTTCCGGGTAAAGCTTCGTACCTGGCCCAATATCATGGAGGACGCCGTCTATTTCAACCCAGAGTTTTTTATACCCGTTACCTCCGAATTCTGTGATACGCGTATCTGCGACTAAGGGCTGCAGAATGTCGTACCCGGCATAACGGTTGGCTACACGGTGAAACACAAAGCGTTTTTCTTCGACGTTTAGATTTTTCTTTGCTACAAGGTTGGCCACCACCACCGGCAATTCTGTTTCGCGGGCTTTTTTGTCCCCATCCAGGAGGTGTCCGTACTTGCGGCTGATTTCCTCGTATACCTCCTTTTCAGCGTCATAGACGTCGTCATAGATCATTTCCAGGCTTACTGATTTGTTCATTAGGCTTTCTGGGCTTTCCCCTGTTTCTAGGAAATCCGCATTCACAGTAATACCTGCCAATTCACTCTGGTTTTGGGCTTGATACGCTCTTTGGCGTTCCACATCACGCTTTACTCGTTCCACATCAATTTGCGGACGAGGCTTGATTTTATAATACCTTTCCATCCTACCTTGCCTCCGTTCCAGTTCCCTTCTATGTTTGACCAGCCAAAACCGTGTCACATGAACGTTTGCCCAACGGTGTTCTCTCTGTGAGAGCTTTATCCGGTTCATGTGCTTTTTCAATAAACACTATGTTCACACGTTCTGGTTCATCGACCGTAAGGATGCGAGAGAGAGTTGTCATGCCCATGCCCTGTTTCATGTTTTCTTCCTCCAAGCAACAAGCCAATTTATTAGAGACATTTTCTTAGCTTGGACGGTATTGACAGGAACTTCAAGATCTTGTAGGACGGTTTCGCAAAATCCTCTCCAGGGTGATGCCCCCTTTTTAGGTTTATATGACCGCCCGTGATGGGCCGCTAGACGGTAGCCCTCTACATCCAGCGGCACCTGCTGGCTAACCGGGAGCTCCAGTGTCTGGGTAATCACACGGAGGCTTACGGGATCACTCGGCATGCATTTGTTGAGGATGATCCGATAGTTGGAGAGTTCAATGCCGAGAGTGTAAGCTTGTTCGAGATGAGCCTCAGCAGAATCAAGAAAGACCTTGGTAGCTTCCATGACATAGAAAATCCGTTTAGCCATTTTTAGCGCTGTATATACGGGCGGATCGATAGGACTCGTGTTGGTGTCGACAATGACGATCTGAAATTCCCTCAGCGCAGCGCGGTAAAACACATCAGCTTGTTCACACGAATCGGCTTTTTTGTCTCCCGCGACCTCTAAATGGAAGGGAAGGACCACTTTATTCGGGCTGATTGGCCCGACTGGAAGAACGTAAAGCCCACGAACTTGGCGGCTCGTTCTGTGAATCGCTTCTATAGCTGTGCTTTCATTTTTAAAATCCGACGAATTCCAAGCAGCTAGGCCTGGACAGTCTTCAGCTGCACCGACGGCTCTTAGTAATGATGGTTTATCTGTATCGAGTTCAATCACCAAGGTCTTATAGCCCATCTCTGCAAAAGTAAACCCCATTTGAGTTGATCCCGTACTTTTTCCCACCCCGCCTCCAGCACTATGAAAGGCTATAAGAACCGGGCTCAGTACCTTGGTTCTAACCGCAGGCAGGGTTGCAATCGATTTGCTTTCATCATCCCAATTGAATACCACATGGCTCTCCCGATGACCCTTTAGAATACTCACGAGGTGCCCTGGCAACTCGGGGACAATATGCCATTCGATGTCTTGTGTATCTAGATGATTTTTGTACATTCTGGAATATTCGTCTGTTTTGCGTTCTATAAGGATGATTCGGGTACCGGGAGCCTTTTCTCTGAGTAATTTTAGGTTTTCAACCAGATTATGTTCGAGTCCAAGGAGATCCCGATGAGCTAGTATTATTTCAAAAAAACCTTTCTCGACGATTCGGCTAAGATCAGCAAAACTTTCAGCAACTTCTAATACACGATATTCGCCATCACTTTTCTCATGGATATATCTCTTTAATCGGTCTCCTCCATCAGCCATTGGCGGCAGAGCCACGACAATTTCCTTTCGTTGATCCAACTGAGGAGGATCAAGCTCTCCAACCTCTTGGGGAGGAGTGCTGGCCGGCAAATGTCGTTTTGTCAGACCCCTTTGCAAGCTAATACCGTGCTTTTTTGGGGCTGACTTGGCCGGAAGAGTCGGTGGAACCGTAGTGCTGCGGCTTTTCGTAAGTGATGCATTCTCCATCTGTTCATGGGCTTTTTGGGCGAAGTCCTCAAGTTGTCTCTGAACGGCTTCACTATTCTCCACATCCTTTATATAATCAATATTTTTTTGCTGGCAAAGGGCTTTGGTTTTAGAATCCCCTGCTACGATACAGCGCGGATCCGTGACAATGGCGGGAAAATCTTTTTCTTCTGGATCGACCCATAAGATAACATCCGCATCCTCCTGCCCAACTACTTGGAAACCCGCGTTCTGAATCCAAGGTTCCCATCCGGCTGCTCCATGGCCCAAAATTAAAATTCCCACAGGCTGTTCTTTCTTGATGATCCTGGCGACATTTTCTTTGAGCACGTTTATCCCCTTCCTTCTTAAAATACATTCCATAAGTTATAAGAGTTTTTCCCACAAAAAAACGGCCATAGGCCGTAATTCTTGAAGGAAAATTTAACTATTTTTTTTAGAATTAAATAACAGGTTAAGTAATGTTTAGCTTCACCCCCCCCCCGTTTTATTACCGAGAGTTTTTGTCCGTTACTAAGATGTATGACATCTCACTTTCAGCCCTTAATCCCCATGGCACTCTGTGCTAATTAGTCCCCCTTAAATGCACAAATTTAAGTACCTTTCTGACATCTTCTTCTGTAACACCCCTAACTTGGCTTGAAACTACCTGTTTACTAATATGCAAATGATGTGGAGCTGTCTCAATCTCATCAAAATGGGGCGCATTATTAAATCGGTAAAATACTCCATCACATTCCCAATGGTACGAGTAACGTCCATTAGAATTCTGGTGAATATCAATAAAACTTCCATCAAATAAGGTTAATCGAATGCGCTTACGTCTGGGATCAACAACTTCAACTTTTTCAATTAAGGTAGTAAATTCTGATTTGCACAAATTAGCAAGTTCTTCAACGGTCATCTTTGTTATTTCCCCCAGTGCTTGCTAAATTTTCTAGCAATTCTTTTCTATATTCTTGAAGATTACTCCAATCTATTGAATCTTCCCACGCTGGGTGCCCGTCAACGCGCTCCTCCCTGATCATTTGTTCTAACATCTCCGGTGAAGATACTCCATATTTTTGGATATATCCAGTAATCTCTTGATCCGTTTTCGCTAATTCGGATAATATCCAGCAAGATAAAGCCCGAAGCTGAAGGGCATTTTCATCAATATTAACTTTCGAGGATAGATTTGACCAAATTGACATCTCGTTCCACTCCTTTTTTTCTGTGGCTAAGGGGAACCCTTGATCACTATTCCCACTCAAAAAAAGTTACCATATCCTTTATAATATCTTCTTTTACATATTCGTAAAGGTTATCCATTTCCACCAAGTCAACCTTTTTGCGAAAATGTTCTTCCAAATCAACTTTTAAACCAATTATTTTCAGCAGACCAATGTTCTCCGCAAATTCTACAACAAGGTCAATGTCGCTTTCTTCATCTGCCTCACCACGAGCATAGGAACCAAACAGTCCAATTCGCTTCATCGGGTATTTCTCGCAGAACTGAATCACCACGTTCTTGATTTCCTCAATTTCTAAAGTATCTTTGACTGGCTTTATCCCTTTTTCTTCAATGATTGTGTCTGCAAAATTAAGTATTCGCAGTTTGCTTTCTTCATCTAGCGAATTTAGACGGTTCAAAATCTTAGTCTCTATACTCACAGATATCACCTCCGTTGTGTAATTTCATTATCAAGTTCTCCCAAATAGGGATTATTCCTTCTCTCTTCCAAACTTTTTAGCAACTTATTTATCAGTCCCATTCCTGCCTCCGAACGACTTCTTGCAAATCATCCAAATTGGGCTTTGTATAAATTACCGTAGTATCAAGATTGGGCTGGCCGTTTTTCTTAATATGCCCTGCAATGCGAGCGATCCGATCGAGAGGCTCACCATCATCCGCCATTTTTTTGAAACAAGTGTGTCTTAACCGATGATAAGTCAGAGGTTCTTCAAATCTAAGAATTTCTTGGAGACCCTGCATCATAAATTGAATGGCCCGAGTCGTTAATTTAGTGCCTTTCCTCCGGTTTGCCAAAAGATAGTCAGCTCGTCGATCCGGATAATCCCTCCAATAATTTCGGATAGCATCAATAACGTTTTTGTTTAATGGCACTATCCTTCGTTTATCCCCTTTCCCGAAAACTTCAAGGGTACCTTTCGTGGCCATAAGTTTAATATGGTCATTTTTAATTTCAATAACCTCTTCTGCTCTTAATCCTGCAGAAAGACTTAAAACGATCACCAGGACCATCCGACTATCCACGTCTCCTCGATACAGATAGTTGATCAACTTCTTTCTCTCTGCCGGACTCAACCATTTCGGCCCTTGATCCACTTGCTCCGGAAACTTGATGGATTGCGCCGGATCATGATCGATAAGTTGTTTATCATGCGCCCACAACGTAAACATTTTAAGCACGACCAAATTCTTCGTGATATAGGTCGGGGCCTTTTCCCTCATGGATTGCTTATAGTCTTCAATGAGCATCTTACTGATAAGTTCTGGAGAGAATGGTTCACCAGTTGTCCCTTTCATCCACTTCTCAAATCGGCGGAGCAAATAGTGATAGCTTTTAATAGAAACCTCAGATACAGTACAATCGTCTAAAAACATTTGGATATAATCCATCATAGTCCCTTCTTTGGCCCTCCCATATTAGCGTCTTGTGTTCTACGACATAGAAAAATGCCCTTTTCAGTAGCTGATTTTCTATGTTCTACGATATTAATATACCCTATGCTGTCATAGAATACAATATTCTACGATGGAATTTTTAAAAACAAAAGACATAAAATTTAGGTCACATCGGCGAACGTAAATTGTTATGTCTATCATTTAAAAAACAAAATGATACTCAGTTGTTAACATTTTGATAAATGTTGGAGTGTCCACTGAACGCTGGAAGATGTCCACTGTCTGATCCGGAAGCACGTGCATATAAATGCAAGTACGCGGGTTCGGTCTCAGCAATGCAATTTCGTCTAGCTGAATGCGTCCATCTCGAACAGCTTCAATTAATAATACATCTGTTGACTTAAAGCTTATTGGAACTGGCGGAGACGGTATATCAATGAGCTCCTTAGTTACATGAGATGGTATTAGTATGAATTTTAGTTATCGTACCAATTTCCACCATTGCCTTTGTCATATCTGCCTCTATCTCTACCATTGCCAGAGTTACTTCCACCATCGCCATCGCCACTTACGCTGTCGCTATAGCTACTTCCATTATTGTAATTATCAGTGTTACTGCCATCATTTTGATTTCCACCAGAAATTTCTGCAGAAATTCCAGATTCAATGGCAATAGCTTCATCTTGAGTTAAGGCGCCTGAAGATACTAAGTCATTTAAGATGAAACTTATTCCTTCATTAGAATTGCTTTGCTCAGCTGCCTGGAATGCAGATGTAACTGCTGATGCTTGGTCTGACGTGATAACTTCAGACGCTACTAAATTTGAAAGTGTAGATTGAATTAGAAGTCCTTGGTAATGATTACGGCGTGGTTTCTTGCGTTTATTAGCATCATCCCGTTTATGCGATTCAGTTCCATCAGTTGATTGATTATAGCCTGAATTGCCATCGGTTGAGCCATCAGTAGGTGGTGTTGTAGTTACTGGATCAGTTGCCTGTGTAGGATCAGTGGGAGTTACAGGAGTTGTTGGACTCGTAGGTGCTGGAGTAGTTGTAGAATCAGTTGAATCTAATAGGGATTCGACTGTTTGTACAGTATCGTCCGAAATAGCGCCATTACCTCCTAAAACTACCAAATCACTTACATATCCAGCTTGTGAAGTTAAAAAATCTTTTGTTACTTGATGCATATCGTTGTCTACAAATACTAAGGGTGACCCTGAAGTTGCTGCTAGTACAGATCCTGATAGTGCATCAGCAAAAGACTTTCCAGTAGCCAAATAAACCTTGGTTGTATCTAGATCGCCGCTGAATAGTTTATTAATATTTATGTTTCGCTGATAAAGATTGTTGCCAGTTATTCGAACTGGATTTGGGAAAGAGGTATTATCAGATACGCCATCGTCAGAAGTGGTACCATCAGCTTTGCCTAATACATAAGTTTTAGTGATTGTATTGCTACTTAAGTATGCGGAAATTTCAGATGGTATTGTATCACGTGCTGTTAGCAAAATAGGCATCTCTAATTTTGCTGCAATTGGTGAAATTGAAAGTGCTTCATAGGGATTGTATCCGTTGGTGATTACGATTGATCCAGTATTTCCAACTGCATTAGCAATTGCAACTGAAGTAGCGTACCTATTGGCTCCTGAAAGTCTTTGCACTGTTATCCCAAGTGCAGTTATCTGAGATGCTGTGCTGTCTGAAACTGCACCAGCTCCACCAACAATGAATACATTTTTTACTCCGAGTTTAGTAAGTTCAGCTGAAGTGCTGGTGCTTAGGGAGTCAGTATCAGTTAATAGTACTGGCGCCTTGTATTTATAGGCTAGTGGGGCTGCGCTTACTGCATCAGGAAAATCCCAAGCATTTGCTACTATAGCATAATCTGACTGTGTCCAGCCAGAGTCAGCTACTTTTACTGATGTCTCTATCCTGTCTTTGCCTGCAATGCGTGTTACTGAGATAGATCCATCAGATGGAGGAGTTGTAGTTATAGGTGTGGTTGTAGAACCTGATGAAAATAATGCAGTTAAACTTATATTACTTGTAGATACAACATCCGACCGAGTTGCTGATGTGCTACCATCACTCCAACTTACAAATTTATACCCAGTATTCGGTACAGCAGTTACAGGGGTACCTGTAGTATTAGCAGCTAAAGATTGAGTTGTAGCTCCGCTTATTGTACCACCAGTTCCGGCAGTATAGGTTAGGGTATAAGTTGTTACAGTAGTGGATGCTACAGCGAAATCAGCAGTTACACTTATATTAGCCGTTGTTGGAATATCCGTTCGAGTAGCAGTAGTCTTACCGTCACTCCAAGATACAAAATTATATCCGGTGTTTGGTACGGCTGTTACTGCTGTGCCACTAACACCTGAAAGTACTTGCTGACTAGCTGTCCCTGTTATTGTACCACCAGTTCCAGCAGTATAAGTTAGAGTATAAGTTGCAGGAGTAGGTATTGCCGCAAAAGTAGCCGTCACATTTATATTGGCAGTTGTTGGAGTATCAGTTCGGGTAGCGGTGGTTACACCGTCACTCCAGGACACAAAATTGTATCCTGTGTTAGGTACGGCAGTTACTGATGTTCCACTTGCACCTGAAACTACCTGCTGACTGGCTGTACCAGTTATTGTACCTCCAGTTCCTGCTGTATAAGATAGAGTATAAGTTGTTCCTTGGTAAGTGGTGTTGGTAATGGCGCTTACAGGATTAGATGTAAAAGGTGTATCCGCTAATACTCCACTAGATACGGTTCCCATGATAGTGATCGCACCAACTAGACATACGAGTCCTTTGTTTAATTTTTTCATATCAACTTTCCCTTCAACTTTTCTGAGTATTTAATAACAAAATATTGATACTTAATGCATCTAGAGTACCTTGATTGGAACCTCCATTTGTTGTTTGGCTCAGTTTTGTAATCTGGGCTATACCAGCTTAGTTAGAATTTGTTTTTTAGGTGGGTGCAGGTGTGCATGATCCTGTAGTAGCAGCTACGGGCAAGGCAGAAAACGAACAAATACTTATAACCAATCCAGAGGTCAGTAAAACTTTCAAATTGTGCATTTAAACAACTTCCTCTCTCTCATAAGGTTGTTATCCTATTTTATTTATCGGCGAGCTAAACAGAAGAGAATATAGTTCTTAAGTCCTATTCATTACTATAAAACATCCATACTGTTTTGGCTCCCCTATAACGACCATAGATTGATGGTTAACAATGTCCAGGAACTGACGGAAGGAAAGGCCAAAGTATAATTGTCGGTCAGTCAGTCTGTCCAACGCTTCTTAGAGCGACATAAACGGCTTTTTAAGCGCCGATGGTGCAAGTGCTCGTGTTTAGGGTCTGTTACCCTTTGCGGCAAGTCGGTCGTCAGTGTCCGAAGATGGTAGCGAAATGGCCAAAATAGCCCATCACCACCCCTTTTTGCCCTAAAAACTCAAAATCATGGACAAATAGCC
>Ga0326727_10002043_pt1 | contig 71358 bp, 60 predicted proteins | sample MB2enrmetagenome_FD_207643 | JGI IMG/M metagenome (GOLD analysis project Ga0326727, IMG submission 207643) | Lab enriched peat soil microbial communities from McLean, Ithaca, NY, United States - MB29MY | ecosystem: Environmental > Terrestrial > Soil > Wetlands > Peat | place: USA: New York... | reverse complement strand
TTTTAAAAAAAAGTTTCCCCCCGACCCCCTTTCAAAAAACTTTGACGGGTTGGTTTGGAAGGCCAGGGCCAACCTATCCCTATTGTTTTCAGCGGGGGCCGGGGGCGGCAGCCTCCTGGGGAAATAACAGTGGTTCTGGTTTTCTCTTTCTAAACCAGGGCCGAATGCGGCTGGGCCGGCCTATCGTCTATAAGCGGGCTGCAGCGACGATCCTGAGAAACTCCACTCCCTCCGCCGTGATCCGGGCGAGCTTGCCGCCCGGGAACTGAAAGACGCGGCCCGCGCGGCCCTCCTGAAAGGCCGCGTCCAGATCAAAAATCGTCTCCGCCCGCGACTCCCCCGGCCCGAGCCGGTCCAAAGCGGCCTTGAACAGCCGCAGCCGCAAGGCCGGATGCAGGCCCGCAAGCTCGCACGCGCCAATGACGATCGCGCCCGTAAGCCCCGATTCCACGGGCAGGTGCGCGGCGACGGCCTCGTCGAAATAGCCCGCGTCCAGGCGGGCCAAGCGCCACAGCCGGGAGACCGCCAGGCCAAGGCCCGGATTTTCCTCGGTGAGAAGCGGCACCACGGCGTTTCTGATCCGGTTGCGCCGATAGTCCAAGCCGGCGTTGGACGGGTCCTGGGTCCAGGCGACCCCGAGTTCGCGCAAAAATTCCTCGATGCGCGCCTTCGGCGTCATCAGCAGCGGCCGCAACAGCGCGCGCGCCGGATCGGCGGCCGGCATGCCGCCCAGGGCCGGCCAGCCCGCGCCGCGCACGAGGCGCAAAATCACGTCCTCGCACAGATCGTCCAAGTGATGTCCGAGGCAGACCAGGGCCGCTCCGGAGCCGGCCCGGACGCGCTCAAAAAATGCGTACCTGGCCAGGCGTCCGGCCTCCTCGATGCCGACGCCGCGCTCCAGGGCGAGTCCGGCCATACCCTCGCGCTCGCAATGGCAGGCAATTCCCAAATTCCGGCAAAACGCGGCGGCCTGCCCGGCTTCGGCCGCCGAGGACGGCCGCAGGCCGTGGTCCAGATGGCAGGCGAGCAGCGTGATCCCAAGCCTCGGGGCGAGGTAGGCAAGCGCCAGCAGCAAGGCCGTGGAATCCGCGCCATGGGAAAAGGCGACGGCCAGCCTGGCTCCGGGTGGCAAATCCGGGGGGGCGATTTCACGGAAGAAGGTTTCCACGTCCAGGCAAAACCTGGCCTGCCTGGGGGGCAGATCCTGGAGGCGTGTTGGGATTTGGCCCGGGGCGGAAGGCATGGAGGGCCGGCTCAGACCGGGATGTCGCATTCCCGGATGAGCTTGTCGAGCAGCGTAACGGCCAGCTCGCGCAGTTCCGGGCCGGCATAGGCGATGCACGAACAACGCAGTTTGCCCCGGCCGCGCACCAGAAGCTCCAGGCGCAAAAAACCCTCGCCGATTTCCAGTATCAGGACGTACGGCCCGCATTCGGAGGCGTGCCGGCTTTGCTCTTCGCTTAACAGGTCGAGCGGCACCGGAAGGTAATAGACGCCGTCGAGAGGGCTCTCGTACCCCCGGGACTCCAGCGCGCCGGTGATACGTTCCAAATCGGCCGCATTGAGTTCGTCGATCACATAGGAACGCATTTAATCCCTCCCGTCCTCAGCTAGTGGGCCCGTCGGACCAGTCGGAACGGTTGAGACGGCGGCGGCAGCGGCCGGTTTGTCCACCGGGGCATCGCTCACGCAGTCCTCGCCACCCACCAAAGGGAAATCCCCCTCCTCGTCGTCGCCCACCCGGTCCAGGTGTGCGTCCCCCGGCACGGTTTCCACGTCCAGATTGAACATGCGCCTGGTCAAGTCGATGAACTTATCGGCCGATTGTTCCCTGGCCCGGCGTTTCAAGAAAACCAACGGCTCGTGGTAGAGCTTGCGACTGATCGACAAGACCAGGATCTCCAAGGCCTGTTCGGTCTCGGGGGAGACATCCGGCCCCAGGCGGCGCAGGGTTTTTTTGAGTTCGCGCTTGGCCACGTTCTCGCCGAAGGACAAAAGGTCCACGATGGTCGGCTGCAAATCGAGCGAAGCCAGCCAGTGCCCGAACTTCTCGGTCGCAAGATCCACGATCTCAGCCGCCTTGGCCGCCTCTTCCTGGCGCTGGGCCAGGTTTTCCTCCACGATCTCCTGCAGGTCGTCGATATCGTAGAGGTAGACGTTGTCGAGGCTGTTGATGTCTGGATCGATGTCGCGGGGCACGGCGATGTCGATGAAGAACATCGGCCGGTTGCGGCGCTTGCGCAGAACCTCCTTGACGTCGCGGGCGCGGATGATGGCCGTGGGCGATCCGGTGGAGGAGATGACGATGTCGGCTTCGGGGAGCCTGGTGATGAGCTCGGCAAAGGACACGGCCCGGCCGGAAAAGCGCTTGGCCAGCTCCTCGGCCCGCTCGAGGGTCCGGTTGACCACCATGATGCCCGAGACCCCGGCGTTTTGCAGATGCGCGGCGGCCAGCTCGGCCATTTCGCCGGCGCCGATGAGCATGGCCGTCTGGCCGCGCATGTCGCCGAAGATGCGCTTGGCCAATTCCACGGCGGCGTAGCTGATGGACACGGCGGAGGCGCCGATGCCGGTTTCGGTGCGCACCCGTTTGGCAACGGAAAAGGCCTTGTGCAGCATGCGGTTGACGATCACCCGGGTCGAGCCGTTTTCCACCGCGGCACGGTAGGCCTGCTTGATCTGGCCCAGGATCTGCGGCTCGCCGAGCACCATGGAATCGAGACTTGAGGCCACGTAAAACAGATGGTGCACGGCCGCGAGATTCGCGTGCACGTAGAGATGGGGCGTGAGTTCGCCGGGTTCTCTCCCGCAGTGCCCGGCCCAGGCGGCAGCGGCCAGCCCGGCCAGGTCGTTCCCGGCCTTGCCAACGCCCAGCACCTCCACCCGATTGCAGGTGGAAACAACCATGGCCTCGCGCACGCCCGGAGCGGCCAAAAGCCGCTCTTCCAGGGCGCGGGAATCCTTGACCGCGAAGAGCTCGCGGACCTCCACGTCCGCGGTGCGGTGGTTGAGCCCGATAAGACAGATTTCGTATTGCACGTAAGTAACGTCCCAGCCGCCCGCGCAAAGGCTCAGGATTTGAAGCTGTGGTGCGTGGGCAGCAAGAAATTGATGCCGAGCATGGACGCAATCGTCAGGCCGAAGACCCAGATCACCATCCAGGCGGTTTTGCGGCCCTGCCAGCCGATCATGACGCGCTGATGGAACAAGAAGGCGTAAAGCAGCCAGATAAAAATGGCGGCGATCTCCTTGGGGTCCCAGGAAAAGGTCCTACCCCAGGTGAACCCGGCCCAGATGAAACCCGAGATCAGCCCCAGGGTGTAGAGCGGAAACCCGGCGGCCACGGCCAGGCGGTTCATCTTGTCGAAGGTGGGCAGGGGCGGCAGGGTCTTGAAGAAGCCGCTGAGCTTTTCCTTGGTCTTGATCTTGTGTTCGATGACGATGTAGGCCGCCCCGGCGGCGCAGGCCATGGCCAAAAGTCCGATGGCGGTGAACAGCGCGCCGATGTGCAGGCCGAAAAAGAGCCCCGAGAGCGCCGGCGGCAGGGGCAGGCGCGTGCCCCCCAGGGTCATGGAGGAAATAAACAGGATCAGCGCCAGGGGCGCGGCCACCAGGCCCAAAAACGAGGCGTTCAGCCGCCACCAGAGGAGGAAAAAGATGAGCAGCAGGCTCCAGGCCAGCAGGCTGAAATAAAAATCCGAACGGGTCAGCTCGGTGCTCCACTGGGCCGCGATCAAGACGCACAACACGCCCGTGTGCATGCCAAAACCGCACAGCGTCAGGGCCGCGCCCGCCCGAACGGCCTTTTTGCGGCCCGCCACCGCCCCGCCCACGTTCACCACCGCGCCGCAGAAATACAAGGCCGCGATCAGGGCCTCGACGATCTTAATAAAGTTCATCGAGCAACTCGTCGGTCAAGGGGTGGAGTTCGGGCGGCAATTCCGCGAGCAATACGACTTTCGCCGCCTGGATGTCCTTTCTCTCCAGGGCGTCCAGCAGGCTGGAGTTCACCAGCCGGCGGAAAATCTCCGAATTGGCCTCGGCGCCCTGGCCCAGGCCGATGATGTGGGGCCGCAGCCGGCTCATCAGGAGAAGCAAGGCGCCGTAGCCCGAGCCGAAGAAATCACCCAGGTCCTGGCGAATCCTGCGGGCCAAGGCCGGGGAGGCGCCGCCCGTGGACACGGCCACGGTCAGGTCGCCCTGGCTTAAAATGGCCGGCACGATGAAGCCGCATTTCTCGGGCTGGTCCACGATGTTGCACAGGACGCCCTTGGCCGAGCACAAACGGGAAATCGTCCAGTTGAGCTCTTCGTCGTTGGTGGAGGCGATGACCAGAATGCGCCCCTCCAGGTCCTGCGGAGCAAAGGCCCGGCGTTCGAAACGCACGCCCGGCAGGTCGCGCAGCGCCTCGAACTCGGGACCGGGATCGGCCACGTCCAGCACCAAGACTTCGTCCGCGCCGCAGGAGGCCAAGGTGGCGATCTTGCGCCGGCCGACCTGGCCCGCGCCGACCACCAGGCATTTCTTCCCGGTCAGATTCACGAAGATGGGATAATAGCGCATGCGCGCCTTCATAGCAAAATCGCCCGAGCCTTAAAAGCCTTTCCTGCGAGACCCGGCAAATATTCGTTGCCTTTCCGCATCAAGCGCTTAGAATGGTTCCACTCGGATTTACTCGGAGCACGGCATGAGCGAGAACAACGGCGAAAACGCCATCGGGCACCCCGCCTCCTCCGGCGCCTCTCAGGACCGGGTCTGGGACCGGCAGCGCTTGCTCGACCGCTACGACGGGGACATGGAGACGGTGATCGAGCTGTGCCAAGCCCTGCGCCAGGACATGCCGACCAAGATCGCCCGCCTGCACATGGCCGCCGCGAGCGGCGACCTGGAGGCATTCGTTGCCGTCGCCCACTCGATCAAGGGCATTTGCGGCACCATGGCCGCCGAGCCCTGCCGGGCCCTGGCCCTGGAGATGGAAACCGCCGCGCGGGCCGGCGACCTGAACGCCGCCACGGGCGTCCTGCCCCTGCTTTTGGCCTGCCTGGAAAAACTTCTGGGCGAACTGCCGGAGTAGCTTCTCATCCGGCCCTCCTCGTATGGGATTCCAAAGGGCGCAGCCCTGTGGCCGCCGGAGGCCTTCTTCAACCCCCACGCCCTCTCCCATCTCCCCTACCCGGCCTCGCCTTGCCGATCCAGATTGCGGTAATTGACCGCCTCGGCCAGGTGTTCGACGTTGACGTCCGTGGCGCCTTCCAAGTCGGCCACGGTGCGGGCGATGCGCAGCACCCGGGTGTAGGCCCGGGCGGACAACCCCAGGCTCTTGACCACGTTCTCCAGAAAGGCGTGCTCCGCCTCGGTCAGCTTGCAGAAATTGTTCAGATGGCGGCCGGACAGGTCGGCGTTGGTGCGTAGCGGCAATGTGGCGAAGCGCGCGTCCTGGATCTCGCGGGCGGCCAGGACGCGCCGGCGCATATCGCTCGATCCGAGCTGGCCGTGGGGGGCCTTCAGATCCTTGTAGGGCACGGCCGGGACCTCGACCTGCAGGTCGATGCGGTCGAGCAAGGGCCCCGAGATGCGCGCGCGGTAGCGCCTGACCTGGCTCACGTCGCAGGCGCAGACGTGGTGCGGATCACCGTGGTAGCCGCAGGGACAGGGGTTCATGGCCGCGACCAGCATGAAATCCGCAGGGTAGGACAGTGAAATCGAGGCCCGGGCGATGCGCGCCCAGCCCTCCTCCAACGGCTGGCGCAGAACCTCCAGGGCGGATTTCTTGAATTCCGGCAACTCGTCCAAAAAGAGCACGCCCCGGTGGGCCATGGACACTTCCCCCGGACGCGGGTGCGAGCCGCCGCCGATCAGGCCGGCGTCGGAAATGGTGTGGTGCGGCGAGCGAAACGGCCGGACGGTGATCAGCGAACGCCCCGGCGGCAACTGCCCGGCCACGGAATAGACCTTGGTGACTTCCAGGGCCTCGTCGAAACACAGCGGCGGCAGGACCGTGGGGATGCGCCTGGCGAGCATGGTCTTGCCGCTGCCGGGCGGGCCCATGAAGAGCAGGTTGTGGCCGCCCGCGGCGGCGATCTCGATGGCCCGCTTGGCGTGCTCCTGACCCTTGACCTCGGCGAAATCGAGCCAGAATTCGCCCGGCTCGGACCCGCCTTCGACGCCCGAGGCCGCAACCGGCGTCAGCGCCTCTTCGCCGGACAAAAACCGCACCGCCTGGCCGACCCCGGTCAGGCCGTACACGGCCAGTCCCTCGACCACGGCCGCTTCCTGGGCGTTATCCCTGGGCACGAGCAGGCCGCGCGCGCCTTCCGCCCTGGCCCTGATCGCCAGGGGCAAGACCCCGGGCACGGGCTTCAAATCCCCGGTCAGGGACAGTTCCCCGGCCATGAAATAGCCCGCGGCGCTGCCCGCTTCCAACGCGCCCGAACCGACGAGCAGGCCGACGGCCAGGGGCAGGTCGTAAGCGCTGCCTTCCTTGCGGATATCGGCCGGGGCGAGATTGACGGTGATGCGGGCGGGCGGGAGCTTGAAACCGTTGTTTTTCAGCGCCGCCAACACCCGCTCCTTGCTCTCGCGCACCGCGCCCTCGGCCAGGCCGACCATGGTGAAAGTCGGCAGCCCCTGGCGAGAAAAATCGACCTCCAGGCCGACAGTGTAGGCGTCGATGCCAAGCAAGGCGGCGGTGGTGACAGTGGCGAGCATGGGAGGAATAGGCCTCCGGCGGCGCAAGGGGCTAAGCCCCTTGAGAATCCCTTTCAATTAAAATGATTGAGCGATTCCATAGGCAACGGTTTACGGCCGCAAAATAGCCTTCTACCGGTAAACTTGTAAAGTTTTTTGGAGGTGGGGGTCTGGGGGAGGAACCTTTTGTTCACAAAAGGTTCCTCCCCCAGTCTTCGCTTACGGCAGTATCTGCATCCCGGCGCGCACAGCCAGGTCGTAAACCGGGCCGGGCAGGATGCCGAGCAGGAGCAGCACGGCCGAGAGGCACGCGCCTAAGGCCATGGAGTACGCCGGCACGGTCTCGGCGGGTTCGTCGGTTTCGGCCTCGGTGGTGTAGGCGTGGCGCACCATGTTCAGGTAGTAATAGATGGAGATGCCGGTGTTGAGCACGGCCACGATGACCAGCCAGTTGTAGCCGTGCTCCCAGGCCGCGGAGAGCAGGAAGAGCTTGCCGGTGAAGCCCGCGGTCGGCGGCAGGCCGACCAGGGCGAAGGCGGAAACGGCCAGGATGAAGGCCAGGACAGGGGCTTTTTTGTAGAGCCCGCCCAGGTCGGTCAGGCTCACGTTCTCGCCCTTTTTCGAGATGCGGCAGATGACCCAAAAGCAGGTCAGGTTCATCAGGATGTAGATCAGGCTGTAGAAGGCGGCGGCGGCCATGCCGATAGCGGTTCCGGAGACCAGGCCGAGCATGACGTAGCCGGCGTGGGCCACCGAGGAGTAGCCGAGCAGGCGCTTGAGATCGGTCTGGGCCAGGGCGGCCAGGTTGCCGAAGGTCATGGAGGCGGCGCCGAGCACGGCCAGGATCGTGGTGATCTCAAGGCCGGGCTTCAAGATCGAGGCCAGGCGCACCAGGATGACCACCGCGCCGAGCTTGGGCAGGGTGGCGACGTAGGCCGCGGTCTCGTTGCTCGTGCCCTGGTAGACGTCCGGGCACCAGAAGTGGAACGGGAACATGGCCAGCTTGTAGAAGAAGCCGGCCAGAAACAGGGTCAGGCCGATGACCGCCATGGGAGAGTCGGCCACGCTCCAGGACCTCTTGGCCAGTTCGGCGATGTAGGTCGTGTGCTGGCCGTTGATGATGTAGGACAGGCCGTAGAGCGAGAGCGCCGTGACCATGGCCCCGAACAGGATGTATTTGATCGCGGCTTCCGCCGCCCGCTTGTCCTTCGCACGCAGCGGCACCAGGGCGTAGAGCGCGTATGAGGCGAGCTCCAGGGCGACGTAAATGGTGATCAGTTCGACGCAGGAGGAGAGCAGCATCAGCCCCAGGGCGGAAAAGGACATCAGCATAAAATAGTCGGCCCGCTTGGCGCGTTCGAGCAGCGGCTGGCGTATGGCGTTGGTCACGGCGATGGCGAAGCCGACGCTGATGGCCAGCTTGAAGAACTGGGACAGGGCGTCGACCTTGTAGGCGTCCCAGAACATCATGCCGCGCGAGCCCAGGCCCCCGAAGGCCACGGCCACGCCCAGCCAGGCCACGAAGGGCAGCCACACCGGGTCGCGGTCTTCTTCCTGTCCGGTCACGCTGGCGGCGAGCAAGGCCAGGATCAAAGCCAACTGGTAAAATTCCGACAAAAAGAGCACCGCGTTCACATCGCCTCCGGTTGTGTCGGCTTAGAGAGGGAGGAAACCGAGGGGAGAACCTTTTGTGAACAAAAGGTTCTCCCCTCGGGCTCCCCACTCCCAAAAACTGTATCCGTATGGTTCATGGCGTTCTATCCGTGGCCGGGTAGCGCTCAGCCGCCGTGGGCCGTTTTCCCGGTTTCGAGCTGGTAGGTGATGGCCGTCTGGGGTTGCATGGTGGACACCAGCTTGTCGATCGAGGGGCTCAGGGCATCGATGGCCAGTCTGGGAGCAAGCCCGATGTAAAAGACCAGGATGGCCATGGGCGCCAGATAGAACCATTCCCGGGTGTTTAGGTCCGGCCAGAACTTGGACTTGCTCACGCGCGGCCGGCCCCAAGCCAGCTTCAGCGACAGGCGCAGCATGTAGGCGGCGGCCAGCATGGCCCCGGGCACGGCCAGCATGCCGACCCAGGTGTTCTTGAAGAAGGCGCCGATCAGGACGAAAAGCTCGCCCACGAAGCTGTTGGTGCCGGGGAAGCCGAGCGAGGACAGGGCAAAAATTCCCCAGAAAAACATGAACCCGGGCAAGTACTTGCCCAGCCCCAGGTTGTCGGCGATTTCGCGCGAATGGCTGCGCTCGTAGATCGTGCCGATCATCATGAACAGCGCGCCGGTGGTGATGCCGTGGTTGAGCATCACGAGCAGCGCGCCCTGGATTCCGGCCTTGTTGAACAGGAAGATGCCCAGCGTCACAAAGCCCATGTGCCCGACCGAGGAATAGGCGACCAGCTTCTTGATGTCGCTCTGACCCAAGGCGATGAAGCCGCCGTAAATGATCGAGGCGATGGAAATGGCGATCATCATGGGCGCAAAGTACTGGCTCGCGTCCGGGGTGAGCGGCAGGCAAAAGCGCATGAATCCGTAAGCGCCCATCTTGATCAGCACCGCCGCCAGGATGACGGAACCGGCGCTCGGGGCCTCGACGTGGGCCGCGGGCAGCCAGGTATGGAACGGGAACATCGGCACCTTGATGGCAAAGGCCAGGGCCATGGCCAGGAAGGCCCAGAACTGGAAGCGGAAGGAATAGCTGTGGGTCATCAGGTCCGGGATGGAGAAGGTGCCGGTAGTCTTCCAGAAAGCGACGATGGCGACCAGCAGGAGCGTACTTCCGGCCAGGGTGTACAGGAAGAACTTGATCGAGGCGTATCCCCGGCGCGGTCCGCCCCAGACAGCGATGAGCAGGTACATGGGCACGAGCAGCGCTTCCCAGAAGATATAGAAAAGCACGAAATCCAAGGCCGCGAACACGCCCACCGAGGCCGTGGTCATAAGCAACAGGCAGAAATGGAACTCCTTGATACGCTTGCCGATGTAGGTCCAGGAGCACAGGACGCACAGGGGCAAAAGCAGGGCCGAGAGCAGGATCATGTACAGGCTGATGCCGTCGGCGCCCAGATAGTAGCTGATGCCCCACTGCGGCAGCCAGGCGGCCTTTTCCACGAACTGGAAATTCGCCGTGGTCATGTCGAAGTGAAACAGCGGCAGACAGAGGAGACATTCCAGCAGGCCGACCACAAAGGTGAAGGCCCTGATGGCCGTCTCGGACTTGAAAAAGTACAAGGCCGCCGCCGCGACGAGCGGAAGGGCGATCAGGCTGGTGAGCACCGGGTAGCCGAAGTCTTGCATGAGCGAGAGCTCCGTAATGGCTGAGGTTGATGGGCCTTATTAGTGGGAGCAAAAAGTATCTTACTTTTTACTCCCAGCGGCGGTCGCCGCTTGGCCCCGCTATTCGCGGGGCCGTACTTATAAACGGGAGCACGAAAATTAAGAAATTTTCCGCTCCCGTTAATATTTCAGAAACCAGAAGGCCGCGAAGATGGCCAAACCGATAAGGATCGCCGCCGCCAGGTAGTCCTGCAGCCGGCCGGTCTGGCCCCTGGCCGCCCCGGTGCCGACGAAACGGGTGCTGTAGGCCGCGCCGTCGATCACGGTGTCGATGCCCTTGACGTCGAAAACCGAGGTCGCCAGGCCCATAAAGAGCATCAGTCGCAGGCCCACGGTCTTATAGACCTCGCTCCAGACGGAATCGATGATCGCCGAGGGTTTGCTCACCAGCCACAGGAAGGCCCGGCCGACCAAGCGGTAGAGATAGTCGAAGTCCAGGTTGAGGCGCGCCTTGGGCACGATGACCTTGCGGCAGAGGTAGAAACCAAGGCCGGTGAAGCCGAGCAGCAGCGAGGCCTGGAGCACCTTCCAGGGGGTGTAGGGCACGTAATCGATCTCGAACGGCAGCAGCCGGTACAAGAATTCAGGATAGACGCCGATGAAGAAACACAGGAAAGCGGCGATGCCCATGGCCACGTACATGTTCACGGGTATGGGCTTAAGCTCGATGGGGTTGGACGTCTTGGACCAGAAGGCGAAGTACGGCAGCTTGATGCCGACCGAAAGGAACGTGCCCACGGCGGCGATTTCCATGCCCAGCGCGAGCCACGTGCGGTGCGCCTCGGCCGCGCCGTTGATGGTGATATTCTTGGACACGAAGCCGTTGAAGAGCGGCATGCCCGAGATGGAGACGGCCGCGACCATGTAGCAGATCATGACCCAGGGCAGTCTTTTGGCCAGGCCGCCGAGTTCGGTGAGCTTGGCCGTGCCCGTGGAGAAGAGCAGGCAGCCCGCGCCCATGAAGAGCAAGCCCTTGTACAGGATGTGGGCGTAGGCGTGGGCGCAGGCGCCGTCGACCGTCATGGCCGTGCCGATGCCGATGCCGGCCACCATGTAGCCCACCTGCGAGACGATGTGGTAGGCCAGGATGCGCCGGGCGTTGTTCTCGATGGTGGCGTAGGCGACGCCGTAGAGCGTCATGACCACGCCCATGACCGCCAGGACCTCGAAGCCGGCGAAGCCGCGCGCGAGCACGTAGACCGCGGTCTTGGTGGTGAAGGCGCTCATGAACACCGCGCCCGTGACCGTGGCCTCGGGGTAGGCGTCGGGCAGCCAGGCGTGCAGCGGGATGACCGCGGCGTTGACGCAGAAGCCGAACAGGATGAGATAATCGTAGTACTGGGCGCTGGCCGGGTCGATGGCCGTGAAGACGAAGGTGCCCAGCGCCTTGTAACGCAGGAGCAGCCCGCCCAGCAGAAACAGCCCGCCGAAGATGTGGAACATGAAGTAACGAAAGCCCGCGGCCGTGGCCTTGGGATCGCGCCTGAGCCAGATGAGCAGGGTCGAGCCGACGCTCATCAGTTCCCAGAAGATGAAGAGCGTTAAGAAGTCCCCGGCGAAGACGCAGCCGAAGCCGCCGGCCACGTAGACCATGGCGGCCACGTGTTGGGCGCGCTCCTTGACGTGGAAGGCGTAGATGAAGCCGATCAGGGACTGGATGGCGAAGACGTGGGCGAAGATGATGGCCAGCTTGTCCACCCGGCCGAAGTTGAGCGTCTGGCCCAGGTAGTGAAGCGAGGCCAGACACTCGGCGTCGGGTGCGAAGCTCAGCTTGACCACCGAATAGATGGCGACGATCGGGGGCACAAGCAAAAGCCAGCGCCAGTGCTTGTATTCCCACTTCCAGGGCAACACCAGGATCAGCGCCGCCGCCAGATAGGCGATGCTCGGGTGGATGAAGCAGGCCGCCGACTGGATCACGGGCTCAATTGCCTCGGTCATAGAAGTCCTCGCTGCGGGAGATCAGGGGGAAGATGATTTTTTTCAGCACCAACGTCATGGCCACGGACACGCCCAGGCCGAAGACCGCCCAAAATCCGGGCAGCACGTCCAAGACGAAATGGCCTTCTTCCGGGTAAACCAAAAAATTAAGCGCCACCAGGAAGGCCAGGAAGGCGAACATGGCCCAGGCGTAGCCCTGGGAGCGCTCCTGGGCGCGGGCCAGCCACTCGCCGAAACAGTTGCAACTTTTTTCTTCCATTCCCGTCCCCTCGCGGTGATAGCTGGGCCTATTTGGCGAACACGTTGATGAACTGGAGAAAGGTCTCCGGGAAAAGTCCGAGCAGCACCGAGATCACGGCCGTCAGAAACAGCGGAATGACCATGGAAAGCGGCGCTTCGCTAATATGGGCATGGTCCACGTCCGGGTGGGCCGGCTTGAAAAAGGCGGTGTAGAGAATGGGCGTGAAGTACCCGGCGTTCAGCAACGTGCTGCCGAGCAGGGCGACCAGCAGGGCGATCTGTCCGGCCTGCAGCGCGCCGTTGACGATATACCATTTGCTGACGAACCCGCACACCGGCGGCACGCCGATCATGGACAAAGCCGCCAGGCCGAAAGCCCCGAAAGTGAACGGCATCTTGCGCCCCAGCCCGCCCATGCGGCTGATCTTTTTCTCATGGGCGGCCACATAGATGGCGCCGGCGGCGAAGAACAGCGTGATTTTGGAAAAGGCGTGGTGGGCGATGTGCAGCATGCCGCCGCGCACGGCCATGGGCGTGAGCAGGGACACGCCGATGATCACGTAGGAGAGCTGGCTGACCGTGGAATAGGCCAGCCTGGCCTTGAGATCGTCCTTGGTCAGGGCGATGATCGAGGCCACCAGGATGGTGAAGGCCGCGAGATACGCGGTCGGGATGCCGAGGAAGAGCTTGTCGAGGATGTCCACGCCGAAGACCGAGAGCATCACCCGGCACACCGAAAAGACGCCGGCCTTCACAACCGCCACCGCATGCAGCAATGCCGAGACCGGAGTGGGCGCGACCATGGCCGAGGGCAGCCAGTTGTGCAGCGGCATGATGGCCGCTTTGGCCAGGCCGAAGATATAGAGCGCGTAAGTGATCTGGACCAGGACCGGATTGGCGTCGGGCGGGAACATCCCGTGAGCCAGATCGCCGATGTGGAAGTCGAGGGTGCCGCAGAGCACGTAAGTCAGGACCATGGCCGGCAGGAAAAAGAGCTTGGAGGAGCCCATCAAATACACGAAGTACTTGCGCGCGCCCTCGAAGGCCTCGTCGTCCTCGTGGTGGGCGACCAGCGGATACGTGAAGATGCTGATCACCTCATAGAACAGGTACAGGGTCAGGACGTTGCCGGCGAAGGACACGCCCATGGCCCCGAAGATGGCCACGGCGAAGCAGAAATAATAGCGGGTCTGAGCGTGCTCCTTGAGCCCGCGCATGTAGCCCACGTTGTAGAAGGTGGCGAACATCCACAGGAAGGAGGCAACAATGGCGAAGACCATCGACAGGCCGTCGGCCACGAATTTGATCGAGATGCCCGGATAGATGACAAACGGGGTGTAGGTCCAGACCTTGCCCGCGAGCACGGCCGGGGCGAGCGAGATGACCCCGGCGAAGGTCAAAAGCCCGGCGATGAAACTCGCGCCCTCGCGCAGGTCTTCATTGTCCCGGAATCTCCAAATAAAATAGGGAGCGACCAGGGTGGTCAAGATGGGCAGAAGAACCCGGACGCTTTCGATGTATTCCGGCATGATTTACCCCTTCAAAATGCTCACGGTACGGCTTTCGGAGTTTCCGAAGCGTTTGGCCACGACCAGGATGATGACCAGGACCAAGGTTGCCTCGGCGGCCGCCAGGCCCATGACGAGCAGGGCCGCCGCCTGGCCCAGGGCCTCGCCGGTTCCGGCGAATTGCGCGGCGGAGACGATCGACAGGCCCGCCCCGTTGAGCATGAGCTCCACGCAGATGAGCATGCCGACCAAGCTGCGCCGGGAGAGCATGCCGAACAGCCCGATCGCGAGCAAAGCCAGGGCCGCCAGTTGGAAATAGACCATGTCGCTCACTTCGCCCGCCTCCTTTCAAATCCAAGCAGGACCGCTCCGGCCATGGCCACGAAGAGCACCACCGAAATCAGCTCGAAGGCCAGGACGTAGGGTTCCAGGAACACCTTGCCCAGCACCGCGGGGGCGATCTCGACGGCCACATCCTTTGCCGCCTGGGCGTATTTGTGGATGGCGAACCCGAGAACCGCCGCCGGGGCCAGACCGCCAAGCAACGCCAGGACGAGCCGACCGGTCCCGGGTTTTTCGCATTCCTCTCCGCCAGCCGGAGCGCGGGTGAGCATGATGGCGAAAAAGATCAAAACCACCACCGCCCCCACGTAGATCAAAAGTTGCATGAGCGCGATCAGGGGCGCGGCCATGAGCAGGTACATGCCGGCCACCCCGAACAGGGTCAAAATGAGCCCGACCAGGGCCCGGACCAGGCTTTTGTCCAGGACCGCCCACAGGCCGCCGCCCACGATGAGCAACGCGTAGAGGGCGAAGGAGATTTGAACGACAAGGTGCTCTGTCATGACGCGATCGCTCCCTCCGGTTATTTCTTGCCGCGCTTTTTCAGCATTTCCAGAAGCTCGAACTCGAATTCGCCCCGGCTGTAGCCCGCCAGGTAGACATCCCGGGAAAAGCGCAACGAATCCACCGGGCAGTGCTGGACGCACAGGCCGCACAGGCTGCACAGGTTGTAATCGAGCAGGAACTGAGTGAGCTCCTTGACCTTTTTGGGCTTGGGCGCCGGTTTGGCCTCTTCGCCTGGAGCCGGTTCCTTGGGCGTTTCGACCGGAATTTCCCGGGTCACGGATTCGATGGTGATGCAGCCGGAGGGGCAGTTGTTCTCGCACTGGCCGCACATGATGCAACGGGCCGCAAACGGGTTCTCGTCCTTGGCCACAAGCTCAATATGGCCCCGGTAGGTATCCAGGTTGGTCACCACCTGACGGGGATAGTGGACCGTGATTTGGGGCAAAAGAAAGTTCTTGCCCGTCACCTTGAGCCCGACCACCATGCTCCACACCGCCGTAACGGCTTCCTTGAACGTCTGGCTTATCATGCGCTTCCCTTATTGGCTTAAGCGAACAGCTTGACCGCGAACGCCGTCGCCAGGAGGTTGACCATGGACAACGGCAAGAGCCACTTCCAATTGAGGTTGAGCAACTGATCGAAGCGCACGCGCGGGTAGGTCCAGCGGAACCAGATGATGACCACGAGCAGCGCGTACATTTTAATCAAGAACCACCACCAGCCGGGTTCGATCGGCCCCTGCCAACCGCCCAAAAAGAGCACCGTGGCCACAGAGCAGACCACGATCATGTTGGCGTACTCGGCCAGGAAGAACAGGCCGAAACCCATGCCCGAGTATTCGGTATGGAAGCCGGCGGTCAGTTCGGATTCGGCCTCGGGCAGATCGAAGGGGGCGCGGTTGGTCTCGGCCACGGCGCAGATGAAATAAAGGAAAAAGGCCAACGGCTGCACGACGATATTCCATTGCCAGGGCCAGGCGCCTTGCTTGGCGGTGATCTCCGTCAGGCTCAGCGACCCGGTCTGGAAGGACACGGCCAAAACCGCGAGCAAAAGCGGAATCTCGTAGGCCACGGACTGGGCCACGGCGCGCCCGGCCCCGAGCAGGCCCCACTTGTTGTTCTGGCCCCAGCCGGCCAGGCACAGGGCCAGGACGTTCAAGCCCGCGAAGGCCAGGATGAGCAGGATGCCCAGGTTGGTGTCGAGACCGACCAGGTTTTTGCTGAACGGAATGGGGATGAAGAGCAGAAAGATCGGCAGAAAGGACAGAAGCGGCGCCAGCCAGTATAGGAACTTGTCCGCTCCGGCCGGGGTGGCCAGTTGCTTGGCGACCAGCTTGACCGCGTCCACGATGGGCTGGATCAGGCCGAAGGGGCCAACCTCGTATGGGCCGGGACGGCGCTGGACGTGGCCCGCGACCTTGCGTTCGACCCAGACCAGGGCCAGGCCGTTTAAGCCGATAAAGACCATCAAGGCGACCAAAGCGAGGATAAGCCGCGTGAGTTCCGCCGGAATCCCGGCCAGCAAGGCGTTCATGTCGGGCATGGAGGTCTCTTCTTGGTTTGCTCGTTGGCGTTATCCGCTGGCGAGTGCGCCTAGCGGTCGATCTCCGGGATGACCAGATCCAGGCTGCCCATGATGGACACCGCGTCGGCCAAAATGACCCCCTGGGCCAGCTCGGGGAAGAGACTCAGGTTGCAGTAACTCGGCGCGCGCAATTTCACCCGGTACGGATTTTTCGTGCCGTCGCTGACCACATAGACGCCGATCTTGCCGCGAGCTCCCTCAACGGCGAAGTAGGCCTCGCCCACGCCCGGCTTCCAGGCCGGCTTGGGCGCCTTGGCGCTCAAGTGCTCGCCCCCCGGCATCTGGGCCAGGGCCTGCTCGATGATCTTCACCGACTCTTCCATCTCGCGCATGCGCACCATGTAGCGCGCCATGGCGTCGCCCTCGGGGAAGACCGGAATTTCGAAATCGAAACGGTCGTAAATTCCGTAGGGTTCGGCCCGGCGCGTGTCGTAGGCCACGCCCGACCCGCGCAGCACCGGCCCGGTGGCCCCGTAGCGCCTGGCCATATCCACGTCGATCACGCCGATCTCCTCGCAACGCTTGCGCAGGATGGCGTTATCCGTGACCAGGTCCTTGTACATCGGCAACCGCGACTTGAAGCGGGCCAGAAACTCCGTCAGGCCCGAGACAAAAGCCGGGGTGACGTCGGCGATCACGCCGCCGAAACGGAAGTAACAGTAGGTCAGACGCGAGCCGGTAATAATCTGGAGCAAGTCCAGGATGATTTCACGGTCGTCGAAGGCGTACATGATCGGGGTGAAAGCGCCCAGATCGAGCAGGTAGGCGCCCCACCAGACCAAGTGCGAGGAGATGCGGCCCAGTTCCGTGGCGATCACGCGCAGGTACTCGGCGCGCTCCGGGACCTCGACTCCGCCCAGTTTTTCCACCGCGCCCACGTAGGCCCAGTTCCAGGCCATGGCGTGCAGGTAGTCCACCCGGCCCATGTTGGGCAGATACTGGGTGAAGGATTTCACCTCGCCCATCTTCTCGTGCATGCGGTGGACATAGCCGAGCACGGGTTCGGCGCGCAGGATGTACTCGCCGTCGAGCTCGATGATCACGCGCAGGACGCCGTGGGTCGAGGGATGCTGCGGCCCCATGTTGACGATCAGGGTATCCCCGGTCGGCCCCTTATCGAAACGCCGGGTATAGGTATCGCCGGTAAGTTCGGTTGCGGCGCAGTGGCTCATTTCGTAACCTCAGTGGCGGGGGTGGCGGGTTTTGCCGCGGCCGGAGCTGGCTTGGCCGCGGGAACCGGGTTGACGCCCATGGCCTCATAAGGCCAGGCCTTTTGCAACACGGCGCGCTTGGCGTCGTCCTTGAGAAGCGGCGGGGCGACGTCCTCGTCGGCCAGAAGCAGGGGGCCGTCATTGGGATTGCCCTCGAAAATAATGCCGAAAAAGTCCCGGGTCTCGCGCTCGTGCCATTCCGCCCCCTGGTAGACCCCGGTGATCGAAGGAATGGCCGGGTTTTCCCTTGAGGCGAGCACGCGCAGGGTCACCCGGCCGGGTTTTTCAAAATGGGCGAAGTGATACAGGGCGCAGAAGCCCTCGGCCAGATCCAGGCCGGTGACGTCCTCGATGAAATACTGCCGGTCCTTCATATAGCGGGCGGCGGCGACGATGCCCGCCGGCGCAAGGAATATCGACAGGCTCTGGCCGGTTTTGGCGAAATCTCCCGGGACTTGTTTGCCCGGAACCGGAAAATCGTCAAAGATTGCGCTCATGTGGCGTCTCCCTCGGGCGAGGCCGGCAGCGGCCACCAGCGCCGTCCGGTCATCTTTTCCTGGATCTTGAACAGGCCTTCGAGCAACCCTTCCGGCCTGGGCGGGCAGCCGGGCACGTAGACGTCCACCGGAATCAGGTTGTCCACGCCCTCGACGATGCCGTACTGGCCCTCGAACTTGAAGGGGCCGCCGGAGATGGCGCAGTTGCCCAGGGCCATGACGTACTTGGGGCCGGGCATCTGCTCATAGAGCCGAACCACGGCCGGGGCCATCTTGCGCGAGACCGTGCCGGCCACTATCATGAGATCGCTCTGACGCGGCGAGGGCCGAAAGACCTCGGCGCCGAACCTGGCGATGTCGAAACGGGCCATGCCCACGGCCATCATCTCAATGGCGCAACAGGCCAGCCCAAAGGTCATCGGCCACAGCGACATCGCCCGGCAGACGTCGAAGATCTTATTGATCGGCGCGAGCGAAATGGGCGCTTCGACCGGCTCGACCACCGCAGCCCTTATAATTGGATTTTGCGCGGCCAAGTGAACACTCCTTTTTTCCAGAAATAATAAATGGCCAGAAACAAAACCAGCAAGAAAACAAAAACCCCGTAGAAGGGCTCAAAGCCCTTGGACTCAGGGTAGTATGCGGCCACTGGAAAAAGATACAGGACGTCCACGTCGAAGGCGAGGAAGATCAGGGCGTAGAAGTAGTAATTGATGCCGAAACGACTCCAGGAGACGCCGTGCGGCGGCATGCCGCACTCATACGGTTCGAGGAAACCGCCGCCGAAGGTTCGCGGGGCGAGCAAGACAGACCCCAGAAGCGGCCCGGCACCGAAGGCCAAGCCGGCGACAAGACAAACCAAAACCGCCACGTTAAGCCAGGAGAATACCATAGCGAGGGCCCTTGGGTTTTGGGGGGGCCGTAGGCCCCCTGGTTCGAGGATTCGCGTAAATTGGCGAAGGGTCATGCCATTGTCAAGAAATTTATGCAGCTTGTCCTTTTTTTCACAAAGTTTTCCCTGCATCCCGCCGGGATGCAGGAATAAAATCCAACTATTTTAGTAATATGTAAATCGGGAGACGAATGACAATCCAAACTGGAAAAAGACCGCGCAAATCTCGGCCGGTTTGGGGTTTCGACCGGCCGGATGGTGAACGCCCGCCGCATCGGGGAGAAATGAGCGGACACGGACGGCGGGAGGAGTACGGGCAGGAAGAAAATTACGGAGGCGGTTCCGGGCAAAACCGGCATGATCGACTTGACCGGGCTTGATCCGGCATGACCCGGCTTAACCGGGCCGGATTACGACGTCGCGGGCCGGCCGGCGTCCTGGTTTCTCGTATCCCGGTCAGGCTCGTCCGGGGCCTTGAGGCTGACGAAAAAGGTCGCGCCGTGCCCGGGCGCGCTTTCCACCCGGATCTCGCCGCCCATTTTGGCCACCAGTCCGCGGCAGATCGACAGCCCAAGCCCGGTGCCGGAGCCCGCCTTCTTGGTGGTGAAAAAGGGATCGAAGATGCGTTCGGCCGCCTCCGGGGCAATGCCCGGCCCGTTGTCCGAGACGGAAAGCACTACCTTTTCCCCTTCCCGGACCAGGCCGACCACGACCTTGCCGTCCCCGCGCCCCGAGGCGGAGACGGCGTCGATGGCGTTGTTGATCAGGTTCAGCAAAATCTGCTGCATCTCGGAGATCGACAGGGCCACTTGCGGCAGGCCGGCCTCGGTCCGCACCTCCAGGGCGACCCCGGCGAACTTGGCCTTTTGCCGGGCCAGGTCCGCGATCTCGGCGACCACCTTGGCCAGGTCGACCGGGACGGCCCGCGATTCGCTCTTGCGGGCGAAGCTTAAGAGCTTGTGGGTGATCTCGCGGCAGCGCTTGCCTTGGGTGGAAATCTCGCCGGCGGCCCGGCGCAGTTCGGCCTCGGCCTCGGGCGAGGCGGCCGCGCCGTCATCGAGCTGGTCGCCGATCCAGCCCGCTTCCTCGATCATGACCGCTACCGGGTTATTGATCTCATGGGCCACCCCGGCGGCCAGCTCGCCGATCGAGGCCAATTTCCCGGTTTCCACGATCTTATCGCGCAGGGCCTCTCTCGCCCCTTCCGAATCGGCCAGGCGCTCGACGGTCCTGGCCGAGAGCACCAGAGCCATCAGCACGATGCCCATGACCCCGGCGGTCAGGATGATCAGCGATTGGATCCTGGCGTTATACAGCTGGGCCATGGCGTCGGCGGCGTCCTGGCGCAGCACCAGGGTCCAGCCGGCCCGGGCCAGCGGAGCGGCGGCGTAGAGGTAGTCCTGGCCCGGCGGGCCTTCCTGCTCGAAAAAGGCGGCCTTGCCGGGCGCAAGTCCCAGAGCCAGAACCCGAGCCGCCGCTCCGGGGAAAAGCTCCGCGCTGACGTCCGAGCCGGTCCGGGCCTGGGTCTGGCCCTGGCCGTTGATGATAAAGGCCTCGCCGGTGCGGCCGATGCGCGCTTCGCCGAGCATGGCCGCAAAACCTCCCAGGTCGGCCGTGGCCCGCAATACGTAGCCGCCGCCTCCCCCAGTGCCTCCGACCGCGGCCAAGCGCAGCGTGACCAGAAAATGCGGGACGCCGCGCAGGCCGGTGAAGACGTCGCTGACCGTCTCGGGCGCGGACTGGGCGGCGTGAAACCAGGGAGCCCGGTCGTAGCGCGCCCCGGCGAGATCGTATGGCCCGGCATAGGCCACCTGCTCGCCCGAGCCGTCGACCAGGCCCATATCCTCGAAGGCTCCGGGGAAGCGCTCCCGCAGGCGAGCAAGACAGGCCGAGAGGAATTCGGGCTTTTCGAGTTCCGTAAGGGAATAGCTGGCCGCCAGAAATCCGAGCATCTTGATCTTGTCACCCAGGTAGCTGTCCACGCTTTTGGCCCGGCCGGCGGCCATCTCGGCCAGGCGCTCGCCGACCGCGTCTTTGTAGACGACGTGATAATGGTAGATCAAAATGGCGTTGATCAAAAAGAGCGGCGCGATGGATACGGCCACGACCACGGCGATCATGTTGCGCCGGAGCCGCTGGTAATTGATGGCCTCGAGGGGCTCGGTCATGTCGCGCATCCTGTTCGGACGTGCCGGACGGGCCGGACGGGTCGATCGGGCCGGGCGGGCGGGGCGGAATCAGCGCCCGCACGGTCACTCGCCCCCGCCCCGCCTGAATATCCCGGGGGCCAGATCGGAGCAAGTTTTTTCCGGGCTTGTGAAGGACGCGCGATTTGATCGGCCAAAGGCTTGAGCCCGGCCCGAATTCATACTATAGATCCGTTCAGACAGGGGAAACCATGAATCAAACCGCCTCGCCCGCCTCACGCGGGCTTACGAAAAATGCCGTCGTTTTCGGGCTGATTATCGCCCTTGGGATCGGCTTCGCCGCCGGCTGGCTGGTGCGCGACGCCAGGGAGTCCGGAGGTCGCGATCAGGCCGGGGCCGGCCCGGAAAGCGCGGCCATGGCCGCCCAGATCGATCAGCTCAAAGCCCAGACCGCCGCCGACCCGCGCAATGCGGGTGCCTGGGAGCACCTGGGCCACCTGTATTTCGATTCCGGCCAGCCCGGCCCGGCGGTGGCCGCCTATGCCAAGTACCTGGAACTCTCTCCCGGCGACCCCGACGTGCTCACCGACATGGGCGTCATGTACCGGGAACTGGGCCAGTCCGATCGCGCCCTGGAGTGCTTCGACGCCGCCATCGCCGCCAATCCCCGCCACGAAATCGCCCACTTCAACAAGGGCATCGTGCTTCTCACCGACAAGGGCGACACGGCCGGAGCCTTGGCGGCGTTTACCGCCCTGCTGCGGATCAACCCGAACGCCAAGGCGCCGGACGGCAGGCCGGTGGCGGAGTTGGTCGAAAAGATCCGTCCGCAGGCCGGGTCCAAGCCCGGAATGCTGATCGGCAAATAGTCACGGGCGCGACGGCCGTTGCCGGCCGACGTCATGGGCGCGCCCGGAGGGGGGATATGGCGCACGTCGCCGGATGCGACAGCGGGTCGGTCGGCTTGAAACTGGCCGTGTTCGACCCTGCCGGAAACATCGTCAAAACCGTCTACCGCCGCCACAAGGGACGCCCCTTGGCCGCGGCCCTGGAAGTCCTCTCCCAGGCCCTTTCCGAATTCCCGGACCTGCTCCTCACGGCAACCGGCTCGACCGGACGGCTGATCGCCTCGGCCATGGCCGCGCCGCGCGTCAACGAACTTTTGTCCCTGGCCCTGGCCACGCGCGCGCTCTATCCGCACGTGCGCAGCATCCTCGAAATGGGCGGCGAGGATTCCAAGTTCATCATCCTGGGCCCGGAAGGCTCGATCCTCGATTTCGCCATCAACTCCGCTTGCGCCGCCGGCACCGGCTCCTTCCTCGACCAGCAATCGGCCCGCATGCTCATGGACATCGAGCAGTTCGCGAGCTGCGCCGCGCAAAGCAACTCCCCGGCCCGGATCGCCGGGCGCTGCAGCGTCTTCGCCAAGTCGGACATGATCCACCTGCAGCAAATCGCCACCAAGGTCGAGGACATCGCCGCCGGCCTGTGTTTCGCCGCGGCCAAAAATTTCAAGGGCGCCATCGTGCGCGGCCGAGAACTAGCGCCCCAGGTCGCTTTCATGGGCGGGGTGGCGCTCAATGCCGGCATGGTCCGGGCCTTCAGGGAATCCTTCGGGATCAGCGAACTGATCATCCCGGAGCACGCCGCCGTCATGGGGGCCATCGGCGCGGGCCTGTACGCCAGACAAAATAATGCGGCCGCGCCGGTTAACCTGGCGGCGCTGACCGCGGCCCTCGCTTCGGCCGGAAAACTCGACGAACACCCGGGCGAGCCGCTCATCGCGGAAGGCGAGGCGGGCGAAAATTTCAAGGCCAGGCATTTCGGCGGGACCGCGTTCACGCCCGCCGCGCCCAAACTTGCGTCCAACGGAGGCAAGCTGCCGGTCTATCTCGGCATCGACGTGGGCTCGATCAGCACCAACCTGGCCGTGATCGACGAGGAGGGCAATCTCCTGGCCAGCCGCTACCTGCGCACCAGCTCGCGGCCGATCGAGGCGGTCAAGCAGGGTTTGGCCGAGATCGGAGCTACGCTCGCGGACGCCGTCGAGGTTGCGGGCATGGGCACCACCGGCTCCGGGCGCTACATGACCGCCGATTTTTTTGGCGCGGACATCGTCAAGAACGAGATCACGGCCCAGGCCACGGCCGCGGTCGCCATCGACCCCGAGGTGGACACCATCTTTGAGATCGGCGGCCAGGATTCCAAATACATTTCGCTCTCGGGCGGGGTGATCGTCGATTTCGAGATGAACAAGGCCTGCGCCGCCGGTACCGGCTCCTTTCTGGAGGAGCAGGCGGAAAAGCTCGACGTGGACATCAAGGACCAGTTCGCGGCCATGGCCTTCGCCTCGGTAGCCCCGTGCGCGCTCGGCGAACGCTGCACCGTGTTCATGGAGAATTCGCTGCTCTCCGGCCTGGCCAAGGGGATCAAAAAGGACGACCTGTTGGCCGGGCTGGCCTATTCCATCGTGGAGAACTACATCAACCGGGTGGTGGCCGGACGCAAGATCGGCGGGCGCATCTTCTTCCAAGGCGGCACGGCCTTCAACAAGGCGGTGGTGGCCGCCTTCGAGCGCACCCTGGGCCGGCGGATCACCGTCCCGCCGCACCACGACGTCACCGGGGCCATCGGCATGGCCCTGATCGCCCGCGACCACGCCCGCGACCGCGCCAGGGGCCTCGCCCGGTCCGACGGCGATTCGGCCGCCGATTTGGCCCCTCGCTCACGCTTCAAGGGCTTCGACATGGCCCGGGTGCGTTACCAGATCACCTCTTTTGCCTGCTCCTCCTGCGCCAACCGTTGCGAAATCAACAAGGTGGCTATCGAGGGCGAAACCACCCCCCTGCTCTACGGCGGGCGCTGCGAAAAATACGAGGTCGGCGCGGCGGCAAGCGAGCTGCCGGACCTGTTCGCTTTCCGCGCCGGCGCCCTGCTCGCCGAACACCGCGCCCGCAAAAAGGCCCTGGCCGCCTCAGGACGCCGCGCGAAACAAGGCCGCATCGGCCTGCCCCACGTCTTTTTCCTGCACGACCAACTGCCCTACTTCGCCACCCTGCTGTGGGAACTGGGCTTCGAGGTCGTGCGCAGCGGCCCGACCAACCAAAAAACCGTGGACACCGGCTCGAAGGCGCTTTTGGTCGAAACCTGTTTCCCGATCAAGGCCGCTCTCGGCCACGCCGGCCTGCTCACGGAACAGGACCTGCCTCTGTTCATCCCCAGCTTCGTCAACGTGCGCCCGGAAGGCGACGCGTACGCCACCGGGGTGTGTTGCCCGCTGACCCAGGCCTTTCCCTACAAGGCGCGCCAGGCCTTCCCAAAAGCCACGATTTTCGCGCCGGTCATCGATTTCACCCTGGGCCCCGGCTATCTGGCCAGACAGATCAAGACCGCCCTGGCCGGATTCCGGCTGTCCCTCTCCGAGATCAGGCGGGCCATGGACGCCGCCGAGCGCGCTCAGGCGGCCTTTGCCGCGACCATCGCAGCCAAGGGGCGCGAGGTCATGGAGGAGGTCAAGGCTTTGCCCGGCCCGACCCTGGTAATCCTCGGCCGGCCCTACAACGCCTTTGACCCCGGCATGAACCTGGGCATCCCCAAATTGCTCGCCCGGCTTTCCACCCTGGCCATCCCCATGGACTTTTTGCCCGCCGAGCTGCTTGACGGCCGCGACATCCAGCACGAATGGCCCTGGCTCTACTGGCGCAGCGGCCAGCGCATCCTGCGCGCGGCCAGGATCGTGGCCGGCAGTCCCGGGCTCTACCCGGTGTTCATCGGCAACTTCTCCTGCGGCCCGGATTCCTTCATCCAGAGATACTTTGAACGCGAAATCGGCGACAAACCCGCCCTGCACGTGGAAATCGACGAGCACAGCGCGGCCGCGGGCGTGATCACGCGCCTGGAGGCCTTTTTGGACGCCATCGCCGCCCGCGCAGCACGCGACGCAGGCCAAAGCCCGGACCGCGAGCGTAAGCGCGTCGCCCCGCTGGCCAGGCTGGCCGGAAAAGCGGGCGGACGGCGTCTGGTCTACATGCCGCGCATGTCCGACCATGCCTTCGGCGTGGCCGCCGCCTTTCGCGCCTGCGGCCTGGACGCGCAGGTCATGCCCGAGCCCAGCCGGGATTCCGTGGCCCTGGCCAAACGCCATACCACGGGCAAGGAATGCTACCCCCTGACCGTGACCACCGGGGACATGCTGGCCATCGCGTCCTCCCCCGGCTTTGATCCGGACAAAGTCGCCTTCTTCATGCCCGGCGGCACCGGACCCTGCCGTTTCGGCCAGTACAACATCCTGCAGCGCCTGCTTCTGGAAAAGGCGGGCTTGCCCGACGCCCCCATCTTCTCGCCCATGCAGAACGAAAACCTCTACCGCGACCTCTCCCTGGCCGGCAGCGACTTCCCCCGACGCTCGTGGTTGGGCATCGTGGTCTTCGACCTTTTGTTCAAGGCCCTGCACCGCGCGCGCCCCTTCGAGCGCGAAACCGGGGCGGCCGACGCGGTCTACGCCGAGTACCTGAGACTGCTCGAAAGCCTGCTGGAAGCCAGGGGCAGCGAGGAGCAACTGCGAACCATGCTCGGCCGGGCCAGGCGGGATTTCGAGAGCCTGTGCAACGGCGGCGCGCGCCGTCCTCTCATCGGCATCGTGGGCGAAATCTTCGTGCGCTCCAATCGCTTCTGCAACGAGGACCTGGCGCGGCGCATCGAGGACCTGGGCGGCCGGGCCTGGCTGTCGCCGGTGGACGAATGGATCTTCTACGTCAACCATCTGGGACTGGAAGATGCGCGCCGCGCAAGCAACCTGCCGCGCCTGGCCCAGGTCTGGCTCACCCGCCGGGTGCAAACCAAGATCGTGCACTACATGGAAGAGCCGTTCAGGGGCTTTCTGGACGCCATCCACGAACCGCCGACCAAATACCTCCTGGCCAAGGCCCGGCCCTACCTGCACGATTCCGTGCGCGGCGAGGCGGTGCTCAGCATCGGCAAGGCGCTTGACATGATCGAGCGCGGCGCGGCCGGGGTCGTCAACGCCATGCCCTTCGGCTGCATGCCGGGCACGATCGTGACCGGCCTTTTGCGGCGCATCCTGGGGGACATGGGCGCGCCCTTCATCTCGATTTCCTTTGACGGCACGCCCTCGCAGGCCATGATCCTGCAACTGGAAACCTTCATGGAGCAGGTCCGGGCCAGGGCGGACAAGAGAGCGCGCGGGACGGCGTAAGGGAAGCTGGGGAGAAAACGCCTCCGGCGGCCAAAGGGGCTAAGCCCCTTTGGAATCCCTTTATTCAAAAAGGGGCCGAGAGCGGCGATTTTACGGGGAACTGGGGCTGGGCCCGGTTTACTGGTCGCGTTCGGTCGGGGCCTGATGGTTGAAATGGTATTGCAGGAGCAGGTCGTAGGCCAGGTTCAAGTCTTTCATCATTTCTTCATCGCCGCCCAGGTCCGGATGGTATTGCCTGGCTTTTTTGCGGTAGGCGCTTTTGATGTCGCGTTCGTCCCGGGCTGAAGACAGGCACAAGATGGCGCGGGCCCGTTCCAGGGTCATTTCGCCGCGCGGCCGAAACGGCCGCCGGTAATCGCGGCGCGAGGAGCCTGCCTGGGACGATTTGTATTGCCGGCCCGCAGAGCCTCCCGAGGCTCCGCCCGCGCCGGTGCTGGTCTTGCCGCCGGAGGCGCTGTTGGTTTTGCCGCTCGCATTGGCCTGGGTTCCGGCCGAAGAGGCCTCTTTGGCTTTTTGCCGGGCGCGTTCCTGGAAAGTGGCCTCGGTTTTGTGGGCACCCTGCTGTCCGCTCTGGTGTGTCCCGGCGCTTGCGCCCGCTTCGGCCCGGCCATAGGGATTTTTCGCGTTTTTATTGTCGCCGTCGAAGCCGCCGGGCTCAAAGGTCGAGGCATTGGCGCGCGCAAAGCCCGTGGCGGCGGTTTTGAACCTGTTCGCCTGGCCGGTTTGGGCAAACGGGCCGTGGCCGTATTCCCGCTTGGCGCGGGCGAAGGTGTCGGCCCCGGCGGCATGGCCAAAAACAGTCTTGGCGCCAAATCCGGGGCGGGCATTCGCCGGATCTTTGCTATGCCGATTCACGGCGCGCAAATTTTGCAGAACCAATTGCAGGTTGGCCAAGATTTCCTTAAGCATCTCCCTGGTTTCGCTCAGGCGTTTTTCCAGGGAATTCCAGTCCCGGCCGGTGAAGACGCCTTGCCGGGACTGATTTTTATATTGGCCTGAGGTGTAGTTCATGGGTGAACCGGTGCGGACGCCGAGCCGCTTAAAACGAAAAGCGCCCCCCGGCCGGTTGATCGGCCACGGGGCGCGAGAAGACCCTTGTACTGGCGGATGCGGTCGCTGGTCATCTATTGATTCTCATGTTTACCGGCCCTTATACGATAATCGCGCGATGATCAAGGAACAATATAGCGTTTGGGCCGAAAAATATCCGGCGCCCGCCTGCTTGCCGCGGTTGCGCATGCACGCTTGACTTCGTCCGGGGCTTGACTCTCTCTCGGTTTTGCCAGTAGAAAAGAAAGACAAGGAGATGTCATGAGCGACGCCGAAATTGCCAAGCCCTTCATCAAGGCCACACAAACGGTTTTATCCATGATGGCTCAAATGAATCCCACGCCGGGCAAGCCGTATGTCAAAAAGGTCGACCGGGCCAACGGCGATGTCTCGGCCGTGATGGGCCTGACCGGAGATAAAAACGGCAGTTTCTCGATCACCTTTCCCAAGAAGCTGGCCGTGATCATGGTCAAGAACATGCTCGGCGACGACATCCACGACATCGTCGCCGACGCCAAGGACGCCGTGGGCGAGATCACCAACATGATCTGCGGCCAGGCGCGCGTCGGCTTGACCCAGATGGGCCTGTCCCTCTCGGCTTCCACCCCGACCATCATTTTCGGCGACAACCACACCATCAGCCATGTGAACAAAGGCCCGGTCGTGGCCATCCCCTTCACCACGCCCGACGGCGAATTCACCCTGGAATTCTGCTTCTCATAGCCCGCCCGCGCCGGGAAAGGATGAACATCCTTCCCCGGCGTTTTCATTTTTTCCCTGCCGATACGATAAGCGAGCCGCCCTTGGTGTGGGTTGGGCTTTGGCGTTTTGCGGGAAAGCTGGAAGTGTTCGGCCCGAGGCGGGACCGGAATGAACATGGAGCGAGCCCGAGACGAGGCGGAGGCGCCGGGCGTTTTTTTACCGCCGCCTGCGCCCGGACAAGGCTTGGTCTCGGTGCGCGGCGAACGCCTCTGGGGTCCCCTAAAAGGCGTACGGTTCCTTGTCGTGCCACTCGAACATGTAGGGCGGCGTGGGCGCGGTCGCGTCCTCGTAGTGTTCGACCACGAAAACGAAGTCCGGGTTGACCGAGGAAAAGCCCGGGTCGAGATCGACTTTGGGCGGCTTGCCGGGCTTGGCTTTTTCCAGGTGACCGTAAACCTGAACCCATTTTCCGTCCTCCGGGAGATCGTCCTTGTCCGCCCTGATGCGGAAGGCCACGGCCGTGGCGTCGGCGAAACAGCACCATAGCGCCGTGCGGTAAATCACGGTGGCGTGCTTGCCGCGCAGGATGAAGCCCTGGACCAGATAGGACTTGGACTGCGCCTGCTTGTCCGGGTGTTTGGCGGAACTGATGTCGTAGAGTTCGCCCACATTGATGCGGATGAACTCGCGGCCGTCCCACTGCGCGCGCGAGGGCGGGGCTTCCTCGACGGCGGTCTCCGGTTCGGAGAGTACACCCGTCCCGGGCTTGGGGCTGCTGAACAGCGAGTCGGCCCCGCCAAACTGGCACAGGGCCAGCAGCAGCGCAAAGATCAGGGGGCGCGAAAAGCGCGCCGGCCTGGGCGGCGACAGGGCCGCAAAGACGCCCAACGCCGCCATGGCCACGGCCGTGGCCAAAACCAACGTCTGGTACTTGGGATTGATGAAGTACCACAGCGTCTTTCTGGTATACAGGGAGAAGATGGACCCGGCCAGGCCGGCCAGGCACAACCCCTCGGCCAGGCCGCACAGGTGCTGGGCAACGGCTTTCAGGCGCGGGCTTTTCATGGTCCGACCCAGCCCGGAAACATTTGCATGACGCGTCCGAGCGTCAGGCACAAGGTCAATACCACCGCCGCCGGGACCAGGGCGAGCAGGAGCAGGAAGCGCCGCTTGAACACCGCCCGCCACATGAAGGCCTGCTTGAAGTCCAGGATCGGCCCCAGGGTGACGAAGGCCAGCTTGGCGGCCAGGGGAAAGCCGGTGAAGGAGGCGGCCACGAAGGCGTCGGCCTGGGAGCAGACCGAGAGGACCACGGCCATGGCCATCATGAAGGCCACGGACAGCAAAAGATTTCCCCCGAAGACGGCCACCGTCTCGGACGGGACAAAGGCCTTGAACGCGGCCGCGGCGAAGGTGCCCAGGATCAGAAGCTTGCCCATGTCGAGGAAGTCCTCGCGCATGCGCGAGACAAGGCGCAGTGGCTTGGCGACGGGTTTTACGGCCAGGCCCGCGTCCAGCGGCGTCAGGTGGGCGTGGCCATGGCCATGGTCATGGTCATGGCCGCAACCGCAGCCGCAGGCCGGGCCCGGAACCCCGGGATAGCCGCGCAGGATCTCCTCGGCCGGAGTTTTGCGCAGGATAAAGCCGAAGGCCGCCGCCACCAGGGCCACGATCAAGGCCCGCAGTCCCACGGCGGTCAGGTCGCCCCGGAAGGCGGTGTAGGTCGAGGCCAAAACCACCGGGTTGATGACCGGCGCGGCCAGCATGAACGGCACGGCCATGGACGGCGGCACGCCGCGCTGCATGAGACGTCTGGCGGCGAAGACCACCCCGCATTCGCAGCAGGGCACGAGCAGGCCGCAAAAGATGCCGGCCGTGATCCGCCCGGCCGTGGAGTCCGGAGTGAAACGCTCGACGACGTCGTCCGGGAGATAGACCTCGACCAGGGCGGAAACCAACGACCCGATCAAAAGAAACGGGGCAGCCTCAAGGAAAACGGCCAGGCTCGACTGGGCAAAGACGGCCAGGCTTTGGGAGAATGCTTCGGTCATGCGGGATGTACTGCGTGAAGGGTCATTGCAAAGGCCGCCCGCGGCTTGCCATACCTATTTCGGCAAGCCTCGCCCAAGCGGGGGGTTTTGTCAAACCCCCGCTTGGGCGCGGCCTCGCGAGGCGCGCAGAGAGAGCCCGTTTCTACCGGGACAGCATGGCCGAGACCATTTTCCCGATATTGTTGGTGAACATGGCCAGATAGTTCGGGGCCGGCCCGTCCGGGGCGGACAGGGCGTCGGAAAACAAGGGGCCGCCGGCGGTGGTCCCGGTTTCCTTGGCGATGCGGTCGATCAACCGGGGGTCGCTCATGTTCTCGAAGAACAGGGCCTTGACCTTTTCTTTCTTTATCTGGCGGATCAGCTTGCCGACGTTCTTGGCCGAGGCTTCCGATTCGGTGGAGAAGCCCATGGGGGCCATGAGCGTCACCCCATAGGCGGCGCCGAAGTAGCCGAAGGCGTCGTGGGAGGTGATGACCTTGCGCTGCGCCCTTTGCACCTTGGCGAACTCGGCCTTGACCCAGGCGTCCATGTCGTCGATCTTTTTCAGATACGCCGCGGCGTTGGCCTTGTAAATCTCAGCCCCGGCCGGGTCGGCCTGACTCAGAGCCTTTTCGATGTTGGTCACATAAAGCTTGCCGTTGGACAGGTCCTGCCAGGCGTGGGGGTCGGTGATTTTCTTGCCGCCTTCGTCCTCGTCGATCATGGTGCGGGCCTTCACCCCCGCACTCGCCACGATCATCTTTCCCTTGTAACCCGAGGCCTTCACCAAGCGGGGCATCCAGCCTTCAAACCCCAGGCCGTTGACAAAGACCAGGCCGGCCGAGGCCAAGGCTTTGGAATCGGCGGGCTTGGGTTCGTAAACATGGGTGTCCTCGTTCGGCCCGACCAGGGTGGTGACGGCCACCCGGTCCCCGCCCACGTTTTTGACCATGTCGCCCAGGATCGAAAAGCTGGCCACGACCTGAAGCGGCGACGCGGCCAAGGCCGAGGCCGGAATCAGGCAGACGAACAACGCTACGGCCAGAATGCGTCGGATCATAACGGCCTCCATCTACTGTTTGAGGTGGCGTCTCGGCGGGCGTCTGGTCAAGAGGCCCTGGCGCGTACCGAGCGCCAGCGAGACGAGATAGCAGGCCCCGGCCGTGAGCACGATGGCCGGGCCCGAGGGCCATTCCCAATAATAGGACAGCAGCAACCCGAAATAACCCGAGGCCAGGGCCATGAGCGTGGCCGCCAGCGACTGGGACCAGACCTCGCCGGCCCAAAACCTCGCCGCCGTGGCCGGCAGGATAAGCAGGCCCACGGACATAAGCGTGCCGAGCGAGCGGAATCCGGCCACCAGGTTGAGCGCCACCAGGGACATGAACACCAGGTGCACGGCGGACCCTCCGCCCCGGGCGGCCCGCAAAAATTCCGGATCGAAGCACTCGGCCACAAGTGGCCGGTAGATCACGGCCAGGCCGAGCAGGGTCGCGCTGGCCACGCCCGCGACCAGAAGGAGCGAGGGGTCGTCCACGGCCAGGATGGCGCCGAAGAGCACGTGGATGAGATCGACGCTCGTGCCTTTGACGGAAATAAGCAAAACGCCCAGGGCCAGGGCCATGGTGTACATGGAGGCCAGGCTCGCGTCCTCGCGCAGCGGGGTGAGCCTGGTGACCGCCCCGGAGAGCAGCACCACCCCCAGGCCGGCCAGAAAGCCGCCGATCGTCATGGCCGGGAGCGACAGGCCGTAGAGCAAGAAGCCCGCAGCCACCCCGGGCAGGACGGCGTGGGAGATGGCGTCGCCGGACAGGCTCATGCGCCGCAAGACCAGCAGCGTGCCCACCGGTCCGCAGCCGATGGCCAGGGCCAGGCAGGCGACCAGGGCGTGGCGCATGAAGGAAAACTCGGCAAAAGGCGAGCAAAAGATATCGAAAAACCAAGTCACGACGGGGTTCCGGGACAAGGCGGGGCGTGTTCGTCCCAGGCCTCGGCCATGCACCGGGCCGCTTCAAGGGCGTCCGGGGTCAGGGTTTGAGGGGTAGGACCCCAGGCGATCATCTCCCGGGCCAAAAGCAGGGCGCTCGGGAAGTTGGCCCTGGCCTGGTCCAGGTCGTGGATCACGGCCGCCACGGTGCGGCCGGCCCGGTTGAGTTCCAGAATCAGGCGCATCAGGTCGGCGGTGGTTTTGGCATCCACTGCCGTGAACGGTTCGTCGAGCAGGAGAAACGGGGCGTCGCGCAAGAGCAGGCGCGCGAACAGCACCCGCTGGAACTGGCCGGCGGAGAGCGAGCCTATGGCGCGCGCCTCGAACCCGGTCAAGCCCACCGAGGCCAGGGCCTGCCTCGCGGCCTCCCAATGGCCCGGGGTCATCCGCCCGAACGCGCCGAGCGAGTTCCAGTGGCCGAGACAGACCATGTCCAGGACGGTGATTGGGAAGGAGCGGTCGATCTCGGACATCTGGGGCAGATAGCCCAACTCGCGGGGGGAAAGTCCGCCCCGGTCGATTTTCCCGCCCATGGGGGCGAGCAGCCCGACCAGGGCCTTGAGCAAAGTGGATTTGCCCGAGCCGTTGGGGCCGACAATGGCGGTCAGCGAGCCCGGCTCGAAGCGGCCGCTGACGTGGTGCACGGCGGGATGGCGGTTATAGCCGGCGGTGAGGTCGGTCAGGACGATGGGACCGTGCATGGTTTAGTCCAAGGCCCACACGACCGCGGCCCATAACAACACGCAGGCGACCAGGGCAATGCCGAGCCGCCGCCATACGGACCAGCCGAGCGGTGAAAACGGGCAACCGGCTTCGCTCGGGACGGGGCCCGTGTCCGGGCAGGGAGGGGTGGGATCGTTTTTCATGGCTATTGAGAAATTTTATCCAAAGGACCGCAGTCCGGACAACGGCCGTAGAGCTCCAGATGATGGCCTTGGACCGAAAACCCGCTCTTGACCGCCACCAGCTTTTCCAAGACGTCCAGACCGCACTCGTGAAACTCCACGGCGCGGTCGCAACCCGTACAGCGCAAAAGATGCACGTGCCCGGGCCGGACCGCCAGGTAGCGCACCTCGCCGTCCTCGCCGGCCATGGCCCTCAGAAAGCCAAGGGAGGACAGGGTCTTGACCGTGCGATACACCGTGGCCGGCCCGATGGACACCTTGGCCAGGTCGCTCGCCGCCTCGGGCAAGGCGCGGCCCAAACCGGTGCCCGCGAAATAGCGCCAGACCGCCTCGCGCTGCGGCGTGAGCCTCAGTCCCAGGCTATGTAACCTCGCCTTGAGAAAAGATAAATCGTCCACGGATCGTCCCCTGGTGGTGCGGCGTAGTGATGCTGTTGATAAAATTTATCAACAACCAAGGGAATGTCAACCCCGGAAAACCCCAAGACCTTTGTCCAAGGCCGCAGTCCAGGGCGGCGATCAACTCGCGCGCCTGACCGTGGCGAAGCGGTCGGCAGGCCAAAATAAAGGCGAGTACGGGCCGGGTTGCCTTGATGGGGCCGATTGTTTATCAATGACGCCGCCGTATTGTGACGCGGCGCTGCCTGCCCGGGTGGCGGAATTGGTAGACGCAAGGGACTTAAAATCCCTCGGTGGCAACACCGTGCCGGTTCGATTCCGGCCCCGGGCACCAGTTATCTGGCGCGATTCGTTTTTCCCGGCCACGCTCAAGGACCCCTTGTGATGGCATGCCAATGACTTCGAATTTCCGCGCCCCTCTTCTTGCTGCCTTGGCCCTGGCGCTCCTCCTGCCTTGCCTGGGGTGCGTCCGGAAAGGCCAACAGCCTCCCGTCGCCACCCACGGCCTGCTCGACCTCTCCGCTTGGGACGCGGGCAGAGACGGCCCGGTCAAGCTCGATGGCCAGTGGGAGTTTTATTGGGGCCGGTTGCTGGGCCCGGAGGATTTCAAGGCCGGGGGCGCATCTCCGGAAATGACGGGCTATCTGGCCTTTCCCGGCACCTGGAGGGGGTTCGCGCTGGGCGGCCTCCCCCTCGACGGCACGGGCCAGGCCACGTTTCGCTTGCGCGTCTTGCCGGGTCCTGGCCTTGAAAAACTGGCTCTGCGACTTTTCAATATCCCGGCCGCCTACCGGCTTTGGGCAAACGAAAAGCTTTTGGCCACAAGCGGGGTGGTTGGGAACAGCGCCGAGACGGAGACGGCGCACCGATCCCTGGTTCTGGCCGAACTTGCGACCGATGGGGCGCCGCTCGAACTGGTGCTGCAGATCTCCAACCACAACTTTCGCCGGGGAGGCGTGCTGGATTCGATCGTGCTGGCCGCCCCCGGCCGGCTGGGACTGGCGCATATGCGCGCCTGGGCGTGGGCGATATTTTTCGCCGGCAGCCTGCTGGTCATGGGCGTCTATCATTTCGTCCTTTATTCATGGAGAAATAAAGACGCATCAACGCTGTATTTTGGTTTGTATTGCCTCCTTTTAGTCGGGTACGTCAGTACCTCGGACTCGTCCGAATGGATGATAAATCTCTTTTCATCAAACATTAATCCTTTATTTCTTGAGCGATTCTCTCTTGTTTGCTACGTATTATTTGCGTCTATCCTATATAGATTCCTTAGAATACTTTATCCGAAAGTATTTATTCCTTTTATTCAATACCTATGTGACGTTAGAAGCGTATTGTTTATTTTAATAACCGTATTTCAGCCCAGTTTGTTTGTTTATAACACCTTGCATTATATTATATTAACATCCTTTGTATTTACAGGAAGCGTCATTTTCATGTTAGTCATTTGCCTGCGGCGGGGCTATGACGGAGCGCTGTTCCTCCTGTGCGGGTCGATCATCCTGTGTCTTGTGGGCGTAAACGATATTTATTGTCATCTCGGCATCATCAAGTCGATCTACCTCATTGATGTGGGCATGTACGCCTTTGTCCTGTCCCAAGCCCTGGCCCTGGCCCAGCGTTTTTCCAACGCATTTACGGACGTGGAACTCCTGTCTCTGGACCTCCAGAGGGAGATGGACGAGCGCAACCAGTTGGAGCGGGAAATCGTCAACGTCAGCGAGGAGGAGCGCCGCCGCTTAAGCCACGACCTGCACGACGGGCTCTGCCAGCAACTGACGGGAGCCCGGTTGCGTTGTTCGGTGGTGGAGCGCGGGCTGGCCAAGGGACAGGACGCCTTCGGTGATCTGGCGGGCCTGTCCACTCTACTGGAAGAGTCGGTCCGCCATGCCTACGATCTCTCCCGGGGGCTGTGGCCCGTTGAGCGCGATCCCAAGAGCGCGGGACCGCCCCTGGAGGAGTTGGTCCGGCGGGTTGGCGAATCAAGCGGCATTGCCATTGATTTTTCCCAGGACCTGGGCTGCGCGCCCTGCGTCCACCAACACCTTGTCCAACTCTATCGCATCGCCCAGGAGGCCATGGCCAACGCGGTGAAGCATGCCAAGCCCAGCCGGATCAGCCTCACCTTGGGTTGCGGCCCGGAAAAGAAACTCACGCTCGTGGTCAGCGACGACGGCGTCGGCCGAGCCGGGGCGGCGCGGTCAAAAGGGGGCCTCGGGTTGCGTATCATGGCCCACCGGGCCAGGGTGATCGGCGGAGAATTTTCCATCTCCGACGCGCGGATGGGCGGCACAGTGGTTGTCTGTACCGTGTCCTGCGAAGCCGCGCCCGGTGGCGAAGGTTGACGGACACTACGGACCAGGAGGCGACCGGTTTTGAATGACACGACAATGGCCCGCATTTTTTTGGCTGACGACCATCCCGCCGTGCGCCAGGGACTGGCCATGCTGCTCACCCAACACGGCCACGCGGTCTGCGGGGAAGCCGAAAGCCGCGCCCAAGCCTTGGCAATGATAGACGCCCGCGGCGCGGACCTCGCGATCGTGGACCTGTCCCTGGGCGAGGACAGCGGCCTGGACCTGCTTCCCGACCTGGCGGCGCGGGACGTCCCGGTGCTGGTCTATTCCATGCACGAAGACCCGGAGACCATCGAGCGGGCCTTTGCCGCCGGGGCTGCCGGGTACGTCAGCAAGCGGGAAATATCCGAGGCGCTGCTTGAAGGCGTAGGCGAAGTCCTGGCCGGCCGCAGCTTCATCGGGCAAAGAGCCGCCCAGGCCCTGGCCGGCAGGCTGGTCGGCGGCGAAAAAGACGCGAGAACCTTGAGCGAGCAGGAAAAGCAGGTCCTGCGCCTTCTCGGCCAGGGCGACTCGGTCGCCGATATCGCGGTGGCGCTCAACCTAAGCGCCAGGACGGTGGAGACCTACTGCGCCCGCATCCGCGAAAAGCTCGGGCTTGGCGGCATGAAAGCCCTGCGCAAGCACGCCATCGGCGGGCGCGGCCAAGCCTGACGCCCGCCCGACCGCCTCAGCTCCATCCCCCTCGGCTCCATTCCCTTTGCTTGTCCGGGATTTCCCGGACACAACTGTAGGGTTTTCCCGGACAGCGCCGACCGTTTTTTTGTCCTAAGTCCCATGGACAAAATACAGCGCGCGCCGGGGACTTGCGGGTTTCCCGCTCCCGGCGCGCCGAAACTCACGGAGTCGCTCCATGCATCGGATCCCCCTCGGTTCGCCTGACGACGGAATACGGAAAATCCCCTTTCCCGGCGGAGGCGCGGGCGTCTTCGCGGCCAAGGCCCTGCTCGCGGCCCTGCTCGCGACCGCGAGCGTTTTTTGGGGCGCGCCGGCATGCCTTGCGTACACGACCGATGTCGCTTCGGGCCAAACCATCACGGGGCAGACCGTGGACGGCGGCCTGGGCGTCCAGACCGTGGAACACGGCGGCACGGCTACCGCCACCACCATCAATAACACCGGCGTCCAGAATGTGTCCGGCACGGCCACCAACACCACCGTCTACACCGGCGGCGTCCAGAACGTGCAATCCGGCGGCACGGCCTACAATAGCGCTATCAACGGCATCCAGAACGTGCAATCGAACAGCACGGCCACCTACACCAGCATCGGCACCAGCGGCATCCAGAACGTGATGTCCGGCGGCACGGACAACTACGCCTCCATCTACGGCACCCAAAACGTGTACGGCACGGCCGCCAACGCCACCATCCAAAGCGGCGGCATCCAGAACGTGATGTCCGGCGGCACGGCCAACTACGCCACCATCTACGGCACCCAGAACGTGTACGGCACGGCCGCCAACGCCACCATCCAAAGCGGCGGCATCCAGGACGTGTTCGGCACGGCCACCAACAGCACCATCTACAGCGGCGGCACGCAGATCGTGGAGTCCGGCGGCGTGGCCGGCAGCGTCGGCGACTCCAGCAAGGGCACCACCATCTCCGGCGGCGCCCAGGTCGTGAGAAGCGGCGGGGCGGCCTATTACACCTCCATCAATTCCGGCGGCGAACAGCTCGTGGAGTCCGGCGGCACGGCCAGCAACACCACCATCAACTCCGGCTGCACCATGAGCCTGTCCGGCACGGCGAGCAACATCACGATCGGATATTATGGCTTCATGCAGATCAATTACGGCGGCGCCATCACCGGCCTGACCAACAACACCCAGAACAACCCGGGCATACTGATTTTCAACACCACCGGCGGCAACGGCGCCTATTCCTTCAACATCACCGACAGCGGCGGTACGGGCCAGACCTGGATCCAGGGCACGGGCGGCGTGACCCTGACCGGCAACATCACCCAGGCCAATGGGGTGACCGTCCAGGGCGGCAGCCTGACCATGCACGACAACACCCTTGCCGCCCCGTCCTCGGCGGCGCTGGCGTTCCAGGCCGGGACCAACCTGGCCAGCGCGACGCTCACCAACGTGACCCTCCAGAATGGCCCGAACAGCCCTGTCTTCTACGTCGGCAATTCTTCCAATACCGGCAACGCCCTGACGCTCAACAACATGACGGTCAACCCCTCCAGCGGGACCCCGCTGCTGGCGGCTCAAAATTCATCGTCCATCAACTTTACGGCCAACAACACCACGCTGACGAGCGAAATCTGGTGCGACAACACCTGCCTGGGCAGCGTGACCTTGGCCTCCGGCTCAACGCTGACCGGCGCGGTGCTCGGTTCGACCACCAACATGAACATCGACTCCAGCAGCCGCTGGACCATGACCGCCGACTCCAGCGTCGGCAACCTGAACGTGGCCGGCAACCTGGTGTTCCAAAACGGCGGCGCGCCGCTTGCCCCCAAGACCCTGACCGTGACCGGCATCACCGGCGGCCAGGGGCTCTCCGGCGGCACCATCACCATGAACACCCAGCTCGGGGACAGCTCCTCGCTCACGGACATGATCGTGGTGAACGGCGGCACGGTCACGGGCACCACCAAGATTTGCATCAACAACGTGGGCGGGCTGGGCGCCTCGACCGCGGGCACTAACGGCATCCTGCTGGTGAGCGCCATAAACGGCGCCAACACGGCGGCCAGCCTGACCAATCCCGGCTTCTACATGACCAACGGACCCTTGCAGGTGGGCGCGTACTCCTATTCGCTACGGCCCGGGGACCTGTCCGGGAGCGGCCAGAACTGGTACCTGACCTCCGACTCCGTCTCGGCCCCGGTGCTCACCTCCTCGTCCTCGTCGTCCGGCGGGTCGTCCTCCGCTCCGACCGGGACATACACCGGCGGCCCGATCGTGTTCGGAGGGAGCAACCCGAACGCGGCCACGGTTTCCGGCATGACCATCACGCCGTCGAGCTGGTCCGGGCAGTCCGGAGCCTTGGTCAGCGCCAGCGGCAACACCGGAGGCGCCAACACGGTGTCCTTCAACAACGTGACCGCCGCGACCGGCGGCGGGACACTCATCTCAGGGACCGGCGGCGGCAACGTGTCGTTTTCGGCCTCGGGTTCGACCCTGGCCGGCGACATCCTGTTCGATAGCTCCAGCCACGGCAGCGTGAGCCTGGCCGGAGGCACCCGCCTGACCGGCATGATCGACCCGGTGGACATGAGCATCGACGCCAGCAGCAAGTGGGTCATGACCGCCAGCTCGGTGCTGGGCGACCTGACCCTGGCCGGCAATGTCATCTCCCAGGCCCCGGCCGGGGCGTTCACCCCCAAGACCCTGACCGTGAACAACCTCTACGGCCAGGGCGGCACGATCACCCTGAACACCATGCTCGGCTCCGACAACTCGCAAAGCGACCTGCTCATCGTCAACGGCGGCAAAGTCACCGGCGCCACCAACCTGGCCATCAACAATGTCGGCGGCCTGGGCGCGCCGACCTTCGGCAACGGCATCATGTTGGTGCAGGCCCAAAACGGCGCGGACACCACGGCCCAGTCCACGAAAACCGGCTTCGCCCTGGCCGCCCCGGTCTATGCCGGGTCGTACGCCTACTTCCTGCGGCCCGGGGACGTCCTGGGCCAGGGCCAGAACTGGTACCTCTCCTCCATGGCCGGCGGCCCGGGCCTGGAGGCGCGCACCGCCTACAACCCGGACGACGCCTTGCTCGCCTCGGTGATCGGCATGGGCCATGAACTGATGGGCGCCACCCTGGCCACGCGCGACGCGCGCCAGGGCGACAACGTCGAGCTGGCCACCTCCGGCAGCGGAGTCACGGCCTGGTCGAGGGCCTTGGGCGGCCACGTGCGCCGCGAGGGCGGCGGCACGGTCAGCCCGGGCTTCGACGGCACCCTCGACGGCGGCCAGGTCGGCGTGGAAATGAGCAAAATGAACGGCATGGGCGGCCAGACCAGCTTCGGGGTTTACGGAGCCATGGCCTACGGCAACGCCACGGGCTGGGGCGACGCCCTGGGCGCCAAGAACAGCACCGTGGGCCAGTTGGACATGACCGCTTACAGCGCCGGCGTGTACGGCACGCACGAATGGGGAAGCGGGGGGTACGTGAGCGCCGCGGCCCAGGCCTCGCTGCTTAACGGCCACGCCTACGGCACGTACGCGGCGCCGGTGAACGGCTACGGCTTCGCCGGCTCGCTCGAGGCCGGCTACCCCTTCCGCCTGGGCGCGTCCCACTTCTACCTGGAGCCGCGCGCCCAGGGGATCTACCAGATGGCCTGCCTGGACGGCGTGTCGCTGGTGAACACCCACGCGGGCCTTAACGGCGGCAGCCGGACGACCCTGCGCGGCGGGGCGCGCCTGAAATACGACGCCACCACCGCCTCCGGAGTGCGCTGGATACCGTCCTTGACCGTCAACCTGCGCCACGACGAGGACGCGAACGGCAAGGTCACCATGAGCGCGCCCGGCGGCGTAACCGGCCTGGACACGGATTTCACCGGCACGACCATGGAGCTGGTCGGCGCTCTGACGGTCAAGGTCACCAGCCGCTTCGCCCTCTACGGCCAGGCCGGCTACTTCACCGCCGTCGACGGCAAGAGCAGCCGGGGCGTGCAGGGCTCGGTGGGGCTGAAGGTGTCCTTCTAAGCGACAAAGGACGAGCGAAACCGGCCCCCGCCGGTCCCGCGGCCCGGGACCCGGCGGGGGCCGGTTTCGTTTGACGGCGGCGGGGGTTCCGGGGCATGATCGCGTCCCGTCGACACCCAATCACGTTCAATCCGAAAGGAATCACACATGAAGGGACGTTTCGCCCTGTTGGGCGCGTTGTTGGCCATGCTGGCGCTTTCAGGCTGCAATCTCTCCGGGAAACCGAACGCGGCGGTGATCGATTTCAAGGCCGCCGTGAACGGTTGCAATGCCGGCATCCAGGCGAGGCAGGACATCCAGCACGTGTTTGCCGACCGACAAAACGATCTGAAGAACCAGGAAGAAGCCATCAGGAAGCTGCAAAACGATCCCGGCCTGGCCGACCCCAAATCCGGCAAGAAGGACGAGCTGCAGCGCCTCCTCAACGCCTATGCGCCGGCGAGCCAGCAGTTCCGCCAGGACGTGGCCGCCGAGGAGGCCGCGAAGTTCAAACCGGTGCTGGACAAGATCAACAAGGTCCTGGCCGAATACGCCAAGGAGCATGGTCTGGTCAGTGTGCAGGATAAAAACGGATTCGCCTATGTTGATCCGAGCATCGACATCACCGAGGAGATCGTCAAGCGGGTCGATCAGGCCAAGTAAAGCCCTTTGGCTGATGCTGAGTTCAGGCAGGTGTTGTCCCTAATGGTCGGCCTGGTTGGCGGCTCGACAACAGTGCAGCCGGTTGCGCCCTTACGCCGCCCGGAAGCGAGGGATTTTGCTCCAATTTTGCTCCACTGCGAGTGCAAACTGGTGACGACTGGAGCAAACCAGTGAATATGTAAGCATGTGCCATCATTTGATGATTAGAAAATACCCATGGATATCATTGAACATTTTTCAGGACTTAAAATCCTTCGGGGGCAACCCTTGCCGGTTCGATTCCGGCTCCGGGCACCAATTATATCAGGGTGTTATGCCAACAAAGGAAGGCCATCCAGGCCTCCCGGAGATGCTCAACCACCTCTCGGCGAAGCGCAGGCTTCATAGTTTTCTGCGGATCACGTCCTGAAGCATTTCCTTATCCACCGGCGTTCCTTCCTCTGCCTGGCGCAGGATGCACGCGATCTGCGAATCCGTGAACCTCGACTTCTTCATGGGAAAATCCTCCGGGTCCTGGTGAGCCAAACCTAAACGAGAATTTTCTCATTATCACTGCTCCAGTTTTGGGGGAGCAGGCCACAGGCTCCCCCCTCAGCTCGGCCGGCGAAGCAGGGCTGCCAGCTTGCTCAGTATCCGATGACCTGGGAGACCGACAGCGGAATGCCATACCAGCCTTCAAAATATTCCTTCCAGATGGCGGCCGATCCCTGGACGAATGTCTTCATGCTGTAACTTGACGCGAAAAACATGACATTCGCCCCATCGACAGGGGCGATGACAACTTCCGTTTTGCCCATTCTCTTTGCATTTTCGAGCTGCTTTGGCGTCAGGGAAGCGGTGATAAGCTTGCCGATGGCATCCCCATCGTCCGGGTTTCCGAACACGAGATAATGTTCAAGGCCTTTGACCTTGTCGAGTTCCGTTGGTTTGACCTGAACGACGTCGATCTCGCCGTTCTTGAGATAATCGCACAGACCAGTAAGATTGCGAAACGTCTCGTCGTTGGCAACGATGTAAGCAGTCTTCATTTCGGCCCGCACGGGGACCTGCCCGAACAGCACCAGGCAAATAGTCACGGCGAGGCACAGGGGAAAATAACGGTACATGGAACGCTCCTCGTGTGTTGAGGAGGCAACTCCCATGGGAGCTGCCTCCTCAAGGATTATTTTTGGGTGCTTCCGGGAACATGGAAATCGGCATTGTTGGGCGGAACCACGGCGTACGGTTCACGCACTCGCTTGATGGCCTTAAATTGCGGACAGAAGTCGGCCGGATAGATATGGCTGCGCTGCGAAATGGTCGGCAACATATATTCCCAGACGATTTCGCCGCCTTCAGGGTTTTTGGGATCATACGTCACTTCGAACAGACGACCGGCGTTATCTTCGGAAATAAAGGTGTTGCCGTTGGGCAGGCGTTCTTCCGAGCCCATCGTTTTGGTGAAGAAATGCATGTTGGAATAGCCCTGGGTTTCATACTGCCAAACCAGTTCGCCAGTAACCGGGTTGAGCTCGCCAAGGAGGCTCTGCCCGACGCGATCGCGGTTCTTGGCGAACAATCCATTGTCTAGAAAAAGGATGTTTCCCTCGCCGGGGAGACCTTTCGCGATCATCATGGGTTCATGGCAGTGGGCCAGGCCGAACTTGTAACTATGGGAGCCCGTCCAGACGACTTGGCCGGTCTTCTTGTTGATGATGTACATCTCGTCAAGATTGCGCGGGTTGACCAGCAAATTGCCAGGCTGAAAGCGCTTGTCGCCCGCGTCATACCATTTATTCGCCGGCAATTCCTGAATGGCATTCATGTGCGTCCAGTCGTTGGTGGGAGTCATGGGCGAGAACTTGTTGAGATCCAGATGCTCCCATGTCTTCCATTCCCATACGGTCTTGCCGGTTTTGGGGTTTACTTCCATAACCACGTCGCCGCGCATCTTGATGCCCTCGCGCTTGAATGTTCCCCATGGCAGTTCGACATTCTTTATCTTGGCACGGTATTCTTCGGGAATAACGGTGTACGCGGGGAAAATGATATTGCCGTTCTTGAGCTTTTGCACTTCGTTGTGCCACTCCAATCCTTCCGGCACATTGTATTCCCAGAGTTTTTTGCCATCCCACGTGTATTCGGCGATGCTGGCCGGATGTGCGAGAGCCCAGGTATCTCTGGCGGACATGTCTTGCTGCGCCGCGCCCACAAGTAGATTACCTTTGGAATCCAGCCGCGCGCGGACGTTTGAGTACCCGCTGGGAATGGTCCACCGATGGTATTCATTGCCGTTGCGGTCAACGATAGAAATATGATCCTCGCCGACAGTCATGATGAAGACATTGGGCTGTGCCTTTTCAGGGTTAAAAATGGTGGTTCCAGTCGGATATACCGTGGGGCGGGCCTCGGCTCCGGGAACACCGATACCGAGAACCATCATGGCCGCCAAAACCGCAAATGCATTTATGATCCTCATCTGCCTTCCTCCTTGTTGAGTGTTCCCGATTTATTTCGCCAGGCCGACAATCACCACCTTATAACCCTTATCAGTCACATTGCGGGCGTCTGAAAAAATCAAAGCATACTCGACAAAATTGCCTGGAGTGAACGCAGTGACCAATACGGGTATGCTTTTCTCCTCACCCGGATTAAGGGTTAGAGCACTGTCCTTGTCCGCGTCGAAAAACACGGCTCCGGACTTCTGAGCCATGACCTTGTCTACATGTAAGGCCGCATCGCCCGTGTTCCTGATGCTAATCGTCAGACTCACAGGTTTACCCACGACCATGTCCCCGGCCTCGACCTTGCGCGGGGCAACGTCCAGCACCCCCATTGGTATGGGGGCCACATCGCCGAACATGGTGATAACCGTTTGTTCGCCGCCTCCCACGCCCCAGGCCAGCGTCACGTATTTTTCAAATTTACCCGGAAATTTGTACGTGTTGTAAACGATCTCCAGAGGTGTGCTTTCGCCCGGCTTGAGTGTATCTTTGACCAACGTAGTGGTTGTGCAGGAACAACTCGTGGAGACGTTGACGATTGTCACCGGAGCGTCCCCCGTATTGCTGACCGTAACGGTCTTTTTGGCAACCATGCCCTCTTTGAGCGAACCGAATTCTAGGATCTTTTGGTCCACCATCAGTGCGCCGCCCGCCATGGCCCCATCGCAGAACAGCACAAGGAGGCACAGAGAAAAGATGATCACTTTGGGGATTCTCATAGTCGATTGCTCTCCATGGTTACTTTTCGCCGTGCAGACCTGTGCTCTTCTTGGCGAAATTGAAGTTCTTATCCTGACCCTCGGTGTGGCAAACGCGGCAGGACTTTTCATCCGGTTTACCAATGATCTTGGACGGATCGCCGTTTTCCACATGCGCCCGCCCCGGACCGTGGCAGACCTCGCACTGTATGTCCTTGAGTTCCGGGGTTAATTCCATATCAATATATCCTCCGTCTCGCTCGAACCCGACCACATGGCATCTAAAACAACCAGGGATGGTCTGTTTTTCCGCTCCCTGTGTTTTGAGGTCCTCAAAGGCATTGGCGTGCCGAGTGGTCTTCCAGCCAGCCACCACTTTCTCATGGCAGGGCTGGCAAGCCATGTAGCCCGTGTAGTCACCAAGGATTTCCGAATTGGCGATGCCGGCATCGAAAAGGCATACGCAGATGAAGAGGCAAATGATGATTTCCCTTTGCATGTCCAGTTACCTAGCAATTGCATTTGGCCGCGGGTTTTACATAAACTCGCTCCTTAAGCTGGCGCAAAAAATTGTCATCCACGCCTTCCACATCCAAAAGCTCGTCCATATCTACGAATTCGCCGTTGACTTTGCGTTTTTCGAGGATTCGCTGAGCCATTTCTGGCTTGACACCAGGAATCTGTACCAGTTGCTCCAGGGTGGCCGTGTTCAGATCCAATTTACCGTCCTCTTCCTGAGCCAAGCCGGAACCAGCCGTCATAAGCATGGTCAAGACGAGCAACAAAGAGCAGAAAGCAATATTCTTCATAGTGTAAACTCCTTTGTCATCCCGGTTCATGACCTCACCAACTCAGATAGTACCAGGAATACATGAGCATCCAGGCGATCCCGGAAACCAACCCGGATACGATCCCGGACAACCATTTCCTTGGGGCGGAGACGAGAGCCCCGCGGGCCTTGAAAAGCCCCATGTACAAGGCTGCGGCCGTGGCTAGGATGAGCAGAATCATGAACATGGGCTCCACTATCAGCACTAGTCCGTTCATCGCCTTTTCTCCCTAGTACAGGCCTAAGTATTGGCACAGGGTCAGCAGGCCCATGAGGCCAAGGGCCAAGACAATGCCCACCGCGTCCCGGTCTTGCTCCTCACGCCCGCTGTTGGCCATGTAGTCGAAACCCGTCTTGTCCGTGGTGTGGGGATGTGGGTTCATATCCAATCTCCCTAAAGAACCAGCCAGCCGTTTTTGAGGCAGGCCCAGACAACCGCCAGCACTGCCAGGAGCCGGATTGTCCCCACCAAGGAGGTCAGGGCCAGGCCGCGCAGACCCCAAACCCATATCTCCCTTAGGGGTAGGGAAAGTCCCAGGGCCGCCGCGGCCAGGGAGAAATCCCATTTGACCAGGTTGAAGATGGCGTGATGGGCGGGCTCCTTGAACAGGTGGATGTTGGCCAGAGCCCAGACCACGGCGAAGACGTAGAGGTAGAGCGGGACGCTTTCCACCCCCCTGGTGGCCTGGACCGAGGCGTCATGGCTGTGCCTGAGCTTGCGCCAGAACATCACCGCGAACACGTACAGAAAGCCCGCCGGCATGAGCACGTGGCGGACGATTCCGTAGTAGCCAGCGTATCTGCCGGCCTCATAACCGGCATCGAAACCCGCGCTCACGGCCTGGGCTCCGTTGCCTATGCCCAGTGCCAGGGCCAGGCCCGCCCCCTGGGCCGAGATATCCAGGTGCCGCACCAGCCAGGGCGCAACCAGGGAAGCTACGGCCCCGAACAGGATCACGCCGATGGAGGCGTTGACCACCTGGCCGCCCTTGGCCTTGATCATAGGCATGAGGATGACGCAGGCATGGGGATCGCCCGTGACCAGTCCGCCCGCTATGACCGAGGCCTGGCGGTCGTCGACCTTGAGAAGCCGGGAGAGCCACAGGGTCAGGCTGGCCGTGACCAGCAGCATGGCCGCCGCCAGCGCGATGGGGCCCAGGCCGGCCTTGGCGGCGTGGCTGAGCACGAAATGGGGCCCGAGCATTATGATGCCCAAGGGCATAAGTTTGTGGATGTAGCTGAGCCCGCGCTTCCAGCAGTCCGGCACCCCGAAGGCGTTGCCGACGATCAACCCCAGAAGCAGGGCATTCCAGACGAAGTTGCTGTTCATGATCTGGAAGAACGGCTGGCCGTTCACCGGGCCGATGACGTTGTCCAGGTAGGTGAACAGGTTTTCCAGGGTGAAAGGATTGGGCACGCCCATCAGGTTGTTGCTGCAGATGGCGATGAAGAACATGGCCAGAAGTCCGGGCAAGGCCTCCTCCAGACTGTATAAGCAGCTCAGGAAGGACACGCGCCGGTATCCATAAGCCGGGACGACGCAAGGCTCCACGGGAGCCTTGCACTGGCTCGCGACGTCGACAGGTCGGGTTAAGGGCTGACGCATGAGATCCTCATCATTGAAAATGGCGGGACAGCCGTTCGGTCAATCCCGTGTGAACCGGCGGGTGCTGGCCCCGTCGCCAATATTCCATGGCGGCCATGCGCTCCATCATGGAGGAGCGCAGGAAACCCTCGATGGTGCCGTTGACGCCGATCAGGACGTCAAGGTTGTCACGGGGATTGAAGGCCAGGTTTTGAGTCTTGAACACCCGGTCCTTGACCATTGTTTCGATGTGCCAGGCGTGGATCATTTCCCCGTCGAAGTCGTCCACCACCAGGCGGAACATGGGATTGCCGTCGGCCCTCCCGGGGCCTTCGTAGACCGGATGCTCCCGGTCCAGGACGATGGCCTCGCCGTTGGCCAGCAGCAGTTCGTTGAGCTGGTAGCAATGGCCGCACACGTCAGGGCGGATGATGAACCGGGGATCGCCCGACAGGGGCTTCCCACTCTCCACGGTCTGCACGTCCTGGTAGAGCCAGAGGTTGGCCTTGCCCTCCGAAAAGGGGAGATTCATGTCCAGTTCCGCCATGACCGGACCAAAGGCCAGTTGCAGCGCGTGGACCGCATTCTGGTGCTGAGGCAAGACGGCCATCATGGCTTGGTTCAGGGGGCCCAGTATCTTGGCGGCCACCTCCCGGCCGGTTTCGTCACGCAAGGACAAGCTCACGGTGGCTTGCGTGGGGTCGATGCCGTTCATCACCAGTTGGAACCGCCCCAGCCTGACGGACTGGCCCGCCCCGAGGAGAGCCTGAACCGGCTTTTGGTAGGTGAAGGAGAAATTTTGCAGCAGCGGCGTCCCCACTTCGGCCACCCGGATATAGTTTTCCCCCACGTATTCCGGGATTATCCAGGTGGAACCGTCGGCGTAAACCGAGGGGACGGTGTAGCGGTCCTTGCCGTCAGCTCGGTCAAAGCCTTGCCCTACAAGCAGAGGCGCCCCGAAATTGTTCCCGGAATACTTGACCACGTTCACCGAGGCCAGGACCCGGTCGTCCAAGTAGGTATGGCTAGTATAGCGAAGTACCTTGTTGTTTTCGCCAAGAGGCGCATCCTGCCAGAACATGGGGTTGCCGTCGCCGGTCGGCTGGTTCTTCCAAAAGTCCAGGTCGAAGTTCTTGCGCACCACGGTGGTGGATTGCAGGGACGCCAGGTACGCCCTCTGCCCCAGGAAGAAGAAGGACTCCCCGGCCAGGGCCCGGACGTTCCGGGAATTGCGCGAGGTGTAGAAGAGCCCGGCCGGGGGGATGACGATCCGGCCGTTGTGGTAATCGACGTAACTGCCCCTGATGACCAGGCCCTCGGAGGAGGTAAGCTTTTCCCCTCTGCGGTTCTGGGTGGTCTCGCGCTCGAATCCCCGTAACCTGGCCTCAAACGGCGCTAAGCGGTCCGGGGCGTGAAAGGAAGCCTCGGCCAAGACCCGCGGATAGGACGTAAAATGCGAGCCTTCCACCACCGTGCCATAGGTGCCGTCCGCCAGGCGGTTGAGAAAGGTGTCCTCTAGAATAGGAATCAGTGACGGAGCGCGGCCCACGAAGAAATCGACGTTCTTGCGCCCCTTGGTTTTGGCGAAGACCATATTATCGGTACGTTGGAAAAAGCTGTCGCGCAGGTAGAGGGTGTGGACCACCTTGTCTTCAAAATCCTCGGCCACGACCCGAAAGGCCGGCCTGTTCCAGAAATCGGAATACTTGATGGGCCCGAGAACGGTGGTGTTGCCGTTGGAGAGGGTGAGCGGTTCGGCGTTCTCGATGACCAGACGCTGGAGCTTCCCGGTCAGCAAGTTGGCCTCCATGCCCACCTTGTAGCGTGGGTCCAGAGGCCAGGGCTGGCCATTGCGCAGGGTGACCAGGTCGGAGTAGACGACCAGGCTCAGAACGCCGTCCTGCCAGCCGTACGGCACGTCGGTGGCATAGGGCATGAAGTCCGAGTTTTTCATGAACTCGGGATTGAGCATGATCTCCACATGCATGTCCTGGTCCGGGATGGTTAGGCTATAGCTCTCCAGTTCCCCGGGCGCGTCCTTGTAGCCCTGGGGCGTGGACGGGCGCACCAGCTTTTCCCCAAAGACCGTGGAGCCGGTCCAGTCGGTCACCCGCACCCAAAAACCCTCGGGACGCCGGAAGGCGTAGATGCGCTTGGTGCCGTACCAGCGGTAATCATCCTGGCGAATCTCCAATACCCAGGGCCGGCTCAGGGAAAACATGGCCTCCTCCAGCACCGGGTATTCGATGCGCTCGAAGTCCACCCGGTCCTCGGTCACGGTCTTGGCCTCAAAAAGACTGGCTCCGTAGCGGTAGGTCCTGTCCAAGTAAAACCCGTCCAGTTGACCCGACTCACCCTCCGGCATGGCCAGCTTCGCGATCTTCTCCATGTCCTCGAAGGCCGAGCCCACGGAAAACTCCAGGGGCCAGCTCCCGGCCGGGGAGATGAAAGCCATCTGGGCGTAAGGCTTTTGGTAGTGGTCGGTGACGTAGTCGAACCACATGCGGTAGCCGGCTTCATCGATCGGGACTTTCTGCCCTTTTTTGAGAGAAACCCCTTCCAGCACGCGCCGAGCGGTCTTGAGGGTAAGCAGGGTGGAACGCTCGCCCAGGATGAAGAAGGGATCGCCCATGAGCGGCCTGGCCTCGTCGTCTGTTTCAGAGATATAGTACAGCCCACCGGCGGGAACGCTGGCCCGGCCAGCCTCGATGGCGCTTTGGCGCAGGACCACGGCTTCGGAGAGATGGCGGAATTGCCCGTAAAGGTTCCTGAATGATTGGTTCCTCAACCCGCCCAAATCCGGGATGAAGGGCATGTCCCCGGCCGGCGTCAGGCCGTGCGGGGACTGCGCCATGGCGGACACGGGCGGGAATGCGGCAGACATCGCCAGCAACAGGCAAATTCCCAGCCATCCGAAATGTTCTTTCCATGAAATCATGCCGCGCTCGCTTCGGTGTTTTCGAAACAATAAACAAGATGCGTGCCAAAACATCATGATCAATTATACCGATTGATTATCGAAAGAGAATCAAGCCGGCACCAGGAGCTGTCGCGCACACCTGTGCAGATTCTCATACACTCCACTCACTTCCCCGGATCGCCCGGGCCCCGCACCGACCGCCATGGACCGGGTTCACCCCGGGGACTTCAGGGCATCTCCAAACGATACCCGCCCGCAGGCCCAACCGCCGCGGCCGAGCGAAAGGCATGTTGTCCGCAACGGTGGAGAAATCGGGCAGAAAAAATCTTGCTGGCTGATGGAGGAAGCGGGACAGGCAAAACAGGGTTCCGGGGATTGCTCCCCGGAACCTTGCCGTGTGCTCATTGGTGAACGGCCGTCGTTGCATTTCCGCGCAAGGCGTCAGGCTGGATATGCCATTCCAGGTCGTTGGGCGGGGCCACCTTCAGTTCCTGGGGTTTGGATATGGCCTTGAGTTGCGGGCAAGAATCATACGCAGAGGGGAAAGCCCGGGAGATATCCGTGGTGTTTACGTATTCCCAAACGACATCGCCATCCGGATTAACCTGGAACGATCTACCAGCGTTATTCCCGGAGATGAACGTATTGCCATTGGGAAGTATCGCCATCAAACCCTTATTTTACTGAAAAATTTGATGTTTGAATAGCTAAGGGCCTCACACTTCCAAACGGTATCCTTGGTGGAAGGATGAATCTCCATAACTATAGTCTGACCGCTGTGGTCCCTCTGCAGTGCACTCGATTCCACTCTCTGCGAGAAAGATGCCGGCCTGACTATCTCGAAATTGATTTGCTAATTAACAAAAATTATCCACTGTCTTGCCGTTGTCGTGCGTTTCGGGCGGGTTGTGGGGTCCCAGGTGTAAGGGTTACTTCACAGGTGTACGCCCGGGGGTACAATCGAAAACGGGGCGGTCATGGGCAAACCGGAAATGAATCAAGTCAGGGAGCTAAGGATCACGTAATTTGCAGATCATGGGGACATGGTCTCTGACAGGTACGCTCTTTGCTTGAGGAGTTCACTGTGCCCCGAGCAACGCTTCCCCGGGCCGTAAGGCCCGTTGTGTTTTGTTCCGTTGTTCGGGAGCGGCACGTGCCGGAAGCTGTATGAGGGGCGGCGGCCCACCCCGCCCGGGACGTAAAACCATAAAAACCAGATGGATACTTCCAGATAAGGAGTTAAATCATGAGAAATGCGAGGGCAACGGGAATTCTGGCCACATTGTTGCTTCTGGGCTGCCTTGTCAGCGCCTGGCCGGTACGGGCGGCGGAGGTGGACAAGGTAAACCTGAACACCGCCAATGCCGAGGAATTGGCCAAGGTGCCGGGCATAACCCCGGAGTTGGCCAAGGCCATCGTCGAGTACCGGGCCGGTTCAGGGGCCTTCAAGACGCCCGAAGACCTGCTCAAGGTGCCGGGCATGAACCCGGAACTGTTGCGGACGATAGCTCCCCAGGTGGACGCCAAGGGCGACGTGGTGTGCCCGACGGGGAACAACAACCAGGAGGAGGAGCCTTCCCTGACTCCGTCCAAGTGCTAAGCATCCTTTCCGAACGAAGTTGGGAATGCGCCTTCCAACGTGCGGTGTAAATCCCATCCGCTGCCCGGAAAACAGCCGTGTCCTTTTGAGGGAGGCGCATCGGGGCCCGAGGCGCAAACCCAGCCCGGGCGGGCTGGGATCGAGGGTCCGCTCGTCCGGTAACGACAAGGAGAGAAGAATGGATGACAAGAAAAATGTTTCTCGCCGTGAATTGCTGGCCGGACTGGCCGCGGGCGCGGTCTCGGGCGCGATGCTTGGCACCCTGGGCCTGGAAGCTGCGGCGGCGGCCACGGGTCCCGGAAAGAACGGCAAAAAAAACAAGGTTGTTATGTTCGGCATCGATTCCATGAACATGTCGAAAATCATTGCCTGGTCGAAACAGGGACTTCTGCCCACCTTCGCCAAGCTCCTTTCCCAAGGCAGTTACGGGGAGTTCGAGAACATCTTCCGGGGCATGTCCGTGGACGCCTGGGCGGCCTACAATACCGGCGTGGGGCCGGGGCAGAACAATTTCTTCGGCTCCCATCCCTGGCAGATCAACGACCGGACCGCCCTCCAGACTTCCGGCATCAACCGCCTGTTCCGGCAGCATACCGCCAGCATCCCCTTCATGCTGGCTGAGGCGGGTGTCAAGGTGGGGCTGTGCGGCTGTGCCATGACCTGGCCCCCGGAGCGCCTCAAGAACGGCTTCATGATGTCCGGCAAAGGGGCCCCCGGCCTGGGAGACGGTCCGGATTGCATGGGGCACGTCTACCATACCCAGGACGGCCATCGGGCCGCAGCTGTTCTGCGCACCAGGATTGCCTTCACGAACAATGTCTGCGAGACGGTCATTAGTTACAAGAACACCACCGTTCCGCTGCGTCTTAGCCTGAACCCCGCAGCCAATACAGTCACCGTAAACTATCAGGATGTGGACTTGGTCCTCAAACAAGGCCAGTGGTCTGGGTATGTGCCAATCCAGTTCTCCACCGGACGCAGAGCTATTGTCCGCTGGAAGCCTGAGATCGTGGACGCGGCAACAGGCGAACTGCAGCTCTATCGCTACCGGCTGCTCCAGGACCCCGGTGCCCCGGAACGCCATGAACCCATCGACGAATTCTTCGACGGCGCCTGCGTGCCCACGGACCGCTGGACCTATCCGCCGTCCCTAGCCAAGGAGGTCTACCAGGCCCTGGGCTACTACCGCACTCCGAATCTGCCCTTCGAATACGACTATCCGTCCTTCATCGCCTATGCCCTGGAGGAAGAGACCCTCTTGGAGGATTGCTGGGACGCCACCCGGGAACAAAACGACATCGCGATCTGGCTGATGAACAACAAACCTTGGGATTTCTTCTGGTTCTCCAACATGCCTTACGATCGGCTCAATCACAACATGGTGCGCATTCAGGGTAACTCGGACTGGTCCTCGGAGTACGCTGACAAGTACGGGGAGGACGGCAGCAAGCTGATGCTCAAGTTCACTCAGTTCATCGACTCTGAAATAGCCCGTATTCTCAAAAACCTACCCAAAGACACCTATTTCGTCATCATCTCAGACCACTCCAGCGGGCCAGTGAAAAAGGACTTCGCGCCAAATTCTTGGTTGCACCAGTTGGGCCTCCTGGCCCTAAAGCCTGAGGTGGAGGGAAAGAAGAACCGCTACACCGAGCTGGACATCGACTGGTCCAGGACCAAGGCATACACTTCTTGGAACCCGGGTATCTTTATAAACCTCAAGGGTCGCGAACCTCACGGCATCGTGGAGTATTCCGAATATGAGGGCCTGCGCGACCAGATCATCGCCGAACTCAAGAAGGTCAAGGACCCGGAAGGCAATCCTTACGTGCACTTCGCCGACAGGGTGGAAAACATCTACAAGGGCGACTATGGCTGGTACGCCGGCGACGTGCAGTTCTGCGGCTTCAGGGATTCTTCCGGAATTAAGGTCCCGGGCCGTGTTAACGACGGCCTCTACCAGATAAACTTCGGGGCCTTCGGTTGGAAGGACGCCATCTGGACCCCTCCCAGGGCTCACTTCACCGCCTACCACGGCAACGCATTGACCTCGTTCATCATGACCGGGCCGAGCATTAAGAAAAACAACGATGTATCAAAAGATGGGCATATGATGAACGTCATGCCCACTATCATGCGTATGTTTGGAATTACTCCCCCGGCCAACTTCGAGGGCAGGATCATGCACGAGGTCTTCGAGCAGAATTCGCCTCTGGCCAAGAAGGCCTGAGCACGCGGAGGCCACCCCGGACCGGCCGGCGGGAAGACCGCCGGCCCAGGTTGTCTTCTCCCCAGTCCGCCTGTAGCCTGGGGCAATCGCCGGAGGTTTTGGGGCTTGCATGGAGGAAGGGATGGGAGAGACGGATCAAAACGCTCGAGGTTCACTGCGCAATCGACCCCGCCCGCGGGCAACTGTCGCCGTCCGCCCCGTAAGGATTCCCGCCTTGCGTCTCATCCCCGCCTTGGCCTTGTGCGGCCTGTTTCTCCAGTGCTCTCCGGCTCAAGCCAAAAACCTGCTGCGGGCTGGCGTGCCCACGGACCATCCGCCTTTCTCCTTCGTGGCCGATTCCTCATCCACCACCGTGCGGGGGTTCTGCGTGGATTTGATCAGACTCCTAGCCGCCAACATGGATATGTCCCTGAGGCTTTCAACCCAAGGCCGGAGCGATTTTCAAGCCACTCTGCTCGAAAACCGCATCGACCTGTTCTGCGGTTTGAGCGGTCGACTGGCCAACAACGAAAACATCCAGCTCATCGAGACCGATGTCAAGATTGACAAGAAAATCTTTGTCAACCGCTCCTGCGTGACGGTCACCTGCTTCAAGGATCTACCCGGTCACAGCGTGGTGGTGGTGAAGGGCGGCGACGTCGTCGTGCCTCCCGAGGCCAAAGGCATCCGCTTGCTCGAGGTAGACAGCCAACTGGAGGCCTTGGGGCTACTCAATGCCAACAAGGCGGATGTGTTCCTCTCCGATAGCAGTCTAACGACTTTGTATTTGATCCAGAAAAACGGTTTCAAGAACATCATGGAAGTGGGGCTGCCCTTCGAGACCGCGACCTTGGCCCTGGCGATGCGCAAGGACAACGCCGCCTTGTTGACCGACCTGTCCTTCAGCCTGGGCAAAGTCATGGAGGGCAAGGAATATGATCTCATCCGCCGCAAATGGCTGGGCAAGGACACCTTCCAGTCCATCTGGGATACCTACCTCAAAACCATTATGTACGCCCTGAGCGCATGCTTGCTCGTGCTCGTGTTCTTCATGGCCTGGAACGGGATGCTTCGCCGCAAGGTCCAGGCCATCACCAAAAGCCTCAGGCTGTCGGAGAAAAAGTACCGGGACCTCATCGAGTCTTCGCCGGAGATGATCCACCTCATCGCCCCGGATGGGGCCGTTAGGCTGGCCAATAACAGCGCCCTTACACGCCTGGGCTACAGCTGGGAGGAAATGTCCAAGCTGCGGCTTACGGATATGGTGGCCGATGAGCAGCGCGGTGAAGTCTCCCTGTTTATCGAGGGCGTTTTCCAACAGGGCTACGCAAAGAGGGAACTGGTATTTGAAGCCCGAGACGCGACCAGGCTGTACGTGGAGATAATCTGTACGGTCGTGTACATGACCGATGGGGAGCCGACCCTGATCTGCTGCTTTTCCCGGGACATGACCGAACGCAAGCGCTTGGAGGAAGAGCTCATCCAGACGGAACGCCTGGCCATCATCGGGCAGATGGCGGCAGGCTTAGCCCATGAAATCAACAACCCCCTGGGCATCATCCTGGCCAATACCGAGGATATCCTGGCCAACTCCGAGCTCTGCGAGGAAGACATGCTCAGCCTTCGGACTATCGCACGCAATTGTGTCCGGGCCGGCGACATCATCGACAATCTTTTATCCTACACTAGGCCGGGAAATTTGCAAAAGACCACGGTGGACCTGGAGCGGTTGATCGAGGAGAGCCTCGTCTTCCTCAAACAGAAGCTGAGACAGAAAGCCATCACGGTGAAAACGGAAATATCCTGCGAGGCCACCTTGCTCGGCGACGAAAACCAGATCCAGCAAATGCTCATTAATCTCATGCTCAATGCCATCCAGGCCATGGGACAAGCGGGCAGACTCACGGTGCGGGTGCTTGCCGATGAAAACGGGCAATGCCCGACCCTGCACCTTGAGGTCGTGGACAATGGAGAGGGTATTCCGGAAGGCAACTTGCCGGAGATTTTCAACCCCTTCTTTACCGCGGGCAAAAAGAACGGCTTCGGGCTGGGCTTGTTCATCTCCAAGACCATCGCCGAGCACCACGGAGGCAAGATGTCCGTGCGTTCCACTCTCGGCCAGGGCACGGTCATGATGGTGGACCTGCCCAGGGGCCAACCCGAGTCCGAAAAGGCGAACGCTTACCAAGCCGTGGGTGCGGCCTGATGTCCGAGCACATCCTCATCATCGACGATGAGCCTGAGATGCTTTCGGTTTTGGGCAAGCTGCTTACCTCCAAGGGTTATCGCGTACAGCAGGCGGAAAGTGGGGAGCAGGCCTGGAAGGCCATCGAGGAGACCATGTTCGACCTGATCATCTCGGACATGGCCCTGCCCGACATTTCCGGTCTGGAAATCCTGGAGCGCGTCCGGGCCACGGATTCCACACTGCCTTTTATTATCGTCACCGGGGTGGGCACCATCGAGAGTGCGGTGCAGGCTATCCAGTTGGGCGCTTTCCATTATATCATCAAGCCTTACAAGCGCAGGGACATCGAGATACTCACCCAACGCGCCCTGGAGTTCGGCAAACTGCATCGGAAGCTGGACAACATCCGCCCCCTGGACGGGGAGGCCCCCTCGTTGTCCATGATGACCGGATCGAGCAAGCTGCTCATGGATCTGTTGCGCCGGGTGGAGAAGGTGTCCGACTCCGAAGCTTCGGTCCTCATCCAGGGCGAGACAGGCACCGGGAAATCGCTGTTGGCCAGAAAGATTCATGAAAACAGTTCCCGGCGGGACAAACCTTTCCTAACCATCGACTGTGGCGCCCTAACGGAAACCTTGCTGGAATCTGAACTATTCGGCCACGTCAAGGGAGCCTTCTCTGGCGCGATCTGTGCCAAACGAGGGCTCCTGGAGGAAGCCCAGGGGGGAACCATTTTCCTGGATGAGATTGGCGAAATCAGCCTTCCCACCCAGGTTAAGCTCCTTCGGGCCATCCAGGAAAAGATCATCAAGGCCGTTGGAGGAAACAAGGATATTCCCATTGCCGTTCGTTTCATTTCGGCCACCAGCAAGGACCTCAGGGATGAAATCATTCATGGCCGGTTCCGGGAGGAGCTCTATTACCGTTTGAACGTGATCCCCTTGCAACTTCCGCCCCTACGGGAACGCCTTGACGACTTGCTGCCTCTAATCGATCATTTTCTGGAAAAATTCTGCAAGCTTTATAAAAAACGAATCACCCAGATAAGACCGGAGGTGCTCCAGGCTTTTCACTGTCATCCCTGGAAGGGTAACATCCGCGAGCTGGCCAATATTTTAGAACGCGGGGTGCTTTTAGCGGAGAACGAATCTCTGACCATGGATTGTGTCTTTTTGGACAACCTGCGCCGAGAAACATCCAGGGAAGAAAGGGACGAAGGGCCAAAGTCCCTTCGCGAGACCGTGGAGGAAGCAGAAACACGAGCGATTGTTTTGGCCTTGAAGGTCTGCAACAATAATAGGAGTAGAGCCGCGGAGATGCTCAAGATCAGCCGCCGGGCCCTCTACGACAAGATCGAGTTATACAATATTACTAATAAGTTTCTTATTGTCTCATAGCAATCAAAACGTTGTATACTTGAGACGTTATAAAAGGAAAATTGTGCTATGCGACTGAATCTCCACGCCAAATTCCTCATTCCGATCGTCACCCTCATCGTATTCGGCATTACCACCCTAGTGACCTTGAGTTATCTGAACATGAAGGCCTCCCTCTTAGATACCTTCCGCCACGATCTGCTCCTGCTGGATCAGGCCTATGCCAACGACGTAAGCGGAGACGTGGCCGCCAAACTCAAGATACTGGCCACTTGGAGCAAAAATTCTTTGGCGGTTGCGGCCTGTCAAGGGACCAGAATCGAGGAAGCCAACGCGTATTTGAAGGAATACGGGGACGCGACAGACAATATATTGCTCTCGAATTATTTCAACCTGCAGGGATTGGCCGTTGCATCCACGAATCCTTCCGCCATCGGAAGAGTCAACGTGAGCGACCGAGATTATTTCAAAGATGCGATCCAAGGCAAAAAAACCAATTTACTCACCAGGGTCCTGCTCAGCCGAGCCACCAATTTGCCAGTGGTTGTTTTGGCCCAGCCAGTACTAGACGCAGCACATCGGACGGTTGGCATTATCAACAGCAACATCGACATCGCCAAATTGACTCAGCAGGTTTCCTCCATCAAAATTGGTTCCACGGGGTATCTGTTCATCCTTGATCAGGGCGGCGCGGTAATTTCTCACCCGAATAGTGATTTGATCATGAAGGAAGACCTGGCCAAGACCGCCTGGGGCCAGCATCTCTTGGCGGTCAAGAGCCGAGAGGTTTACGAGTACGAGGACCAGACCGGGCCTAAGATGGCCGCCGTGGTCAAGGACCCGATTACTGGCTGGTTCTTCGTGGCCATGGCTCCCCTGGAAGACATGAACGCTAGTTTGCAGGCCTTGTTGTTCAAGAACCTGACCGTAGCCTCGGCCACCACACTGGTGTTGCTGTTCTGTCTCGCCTGGGCCGTAGGTGGATTTATCATCAAACCCCTGCGTAAGACTATGGCCTTTGCCTCCGAGGTAGCGGACGGACACTTAGATCAAACCTTGGATCTCAAAACCAAGGATGAGATGGGAACCTTAGCCCGGGCTCTGCGGCGGATGCTCGAGGCCCTTAAGGCCAAGATCTCCGAGGCCGAGGTCTTCTCCAAGGACGCTGCCCAGCAGACCCTGCAGGCCACCCAGGCCAGAGAAGCGGCCGAGGAAGCTACCCGCCGAGCCGAAAACGCCAAATCCCAGGGCATGCGCTATGCCGCCGACACTCTCCAAGGTGTGGTGGAGATCGTGACCTCGGCCTCCGAAGAGCTTTCGGCCCAGATCGAACAGTCCACCCGGAATTCGGAGGAGCAATCGGAGCACATAGGGGAAACCGCCACGGCCATGGCGGAAATGAACGCCACCGTTCTCGAAGTGGCCAAGAACGCCGGCCAAGCGGCGGAAACCGCGGACAAGGCCAAGTCCAAGGCCAAGGACGGGGCATCGATTGTCGAGCAAGTCCTTAGGGGCATCGCCGAGGTCCAGAAACAGACGTTGGACCTGAAAAACGACATGGCCACCCTCGGCCGGCAAGCCCAGGGGATCGGCCAGATCATGAACGTGATCTCCGATATCGCTGACCAGACCAATCTGCTGGCCCTGAACGCGGCCATCGAGGCGGCCCGGGCCGGAGATGCCGGCAGGGGTTTCGCAGTGGTGGCCGACGAAGTACGCAAGTTGGCTGAAAAGACCATGACCGCCACCAAGGACGTGGGCGACACCATCAATGGCATTCAGAGCGGAACCCAGAAAAACATCGTGAACGTCGAGGCCGCAGTCACGAAAATCGACGCCGCCACCGGCTTGGCCGGCAAATCGGGTCAGGCCCTGGAGGAAATCGTCACTCTGGTGGACCTGACCACGGACCAAGTCCGCGCCATTGCCACGGCCTCGGAGCAACAATCCGCGGCCAGTGAGGAAATCCACCACTCCATCGAGGACGTCAACCGGATTTCCGCAAAAACCGCAGATGCCATGCGCCAGTCGGCCAAGGCCGTGGCCGAACTGGCCGAACAGTCTCATGCCTTGAAAAGGCTGATGGACAAATTGCGCGAGGACGGCCCAAATGGTGCCTCGCCCGCTGTTATCCTAGGCCACAAGCCGCCAAAAGCCTTGACCTCGTAGACTAGCCCCAGAGGACAACACGGATACCAAACGCTTCATACACAATCGAGGAGGAACTGGTCTGGATCAATGAATTTACTGGCCCCAATGCCTCTTAAAAACCTTGACCTGCGAGCGACCGCACCCGGTCCGCCTGCCTATGTGGCTGTGACAGCTCGGCCGACCAAGCTACCCCGTTTGGCTAATGTCTACCCGAAATTCTACCCGGCCACTCCCTGGGCTCTGTAGGACTATAACCCTACAGGCAGCCCTGCTCTGGAGAGATGGCGTCATTTTCCCCTGGCCATTTTAGCTGAAATCTGGCTTCCGCTTGAGGAACAGTACAAGCACGGATGCCCTCGCCTGGACGCAGGAACACCTAAAAAGCAGTACTCACAAGGAGATTATTAAGGTTGATGGTTGCTCCAATTTTGCTCCACCGCGAGTGCAAACGGATGAATACTGGAGCAAACTAATGATTGCGTATACACCTGTTATTGTTCGAACACCAAATAAACTCACTGATATCATTGAATAATTTCCAGGACTTAAAATCCCTCGATGCTTGCATCGTGCCGGTTCGAGTCCGGCCCCGGGCACCAATGATATCAATATGTTCAGAGTGAATTTACTGTAGACGTGATTGTTAATCTTTCGCGGATCGATTTTTGGCCCCACTCTGGTCCCACACGGGTGAAGACGCCCTCCACTTCGCCCAGCCTCTCCCACACGCAGGCCGCAACTCCGGTCAGGCCAGGAGCCTTATGAAAACGTCGCTTGCGCGGTAGGAGCGCGGGCCGTCCCTCAACGTCACCGGCTTGCCGGAAAGATTCAACATTCCAGAATCATTGATAAAGATCGATCTAGAACGAATGCCGCCCTTGTCTCAGAGGGCGTGGCGATGGGAAATGGCGTACTTGCGCAGGGCATTCATGTCTGAAAGCTTAAGCTTATGGATCATCCGCTCGCAATACGTCTCCACGGTGCGGGTGCTTATGCCCATGGCGGCCGCGATCTCCAGGCGGGTTTCCCCCCGGCCCAGGCGCGCGAGAATCTGGCTTTCCCGTTCGCTGAGGCCCTGCTCCGAGTCGGTCGGGGCAAAAGCGCGCCCCCCCTCGGCCAGGCTTTGGGCCGCCCGGGGACTGAGGAAGCGCCCGCCGGCCATGACGCCCGCGACCGCCTCCAAAAGCACCTTGGGCTTCTCGCGTTTGGTGACGTAGCCCATCGCCCCCCGCTGCAAGGTCCGTTCGATGGTTTCCGGATCCTCGTGCATGGAATACACCAGGGCCGGAATGTTGAACTCCTCCAGGTCGATAAGCAGGTCGAAGCCGCTGCCTTGGTCCAGGGAAAGATCGAGCAGCACCAGATCGATGTCGCTGCTTTGGAGCCGGGCCAAGGCCTGCCGGCGGTTTTCGGCCTCGCCGGCAATGACGTGGCGCCTCGCGGTCAAGAGCATGGCCACGCCCTGGCGCACGGCCGGGTGATCGTCGACCAGCAGCACCCGGGCGACGCGCCCTGCTTCCGCCGGGCCCGGCGGAGCGCTTTTAGGACTCATGGCCGGGCGCCAGGGCAGGGGGACAAGGACAAGGCGCCGTGCAGCGCACCTCGGTGCCTCCCCCGGGGGCGTCGATGATTTCGAGGTCGGCCTCGATGATCCTGGCCCGATGGGCCATGATCTCAAGCCCCAGTCCGCCCACGGATGAGCCGGCGGCGACGCGGCCGACGCCGTTGTCGGCCACGGACAGGACCAGCCGGCCGGGCAAGGAGCAGCAAAGACTCACCCGGATGCGGCCGGCCTTGGCGTGCTTGACGGCGTTGGCCAGGGCTTCCTGGGCGATGCGGTGCAAGAGCGTGAGGTGCGGGTTGACGCATTTGGCGCAACCCAGCTCCTGGCGCAGTTCCACATCGATGCCGCTTGCGCCGGCCAGCCGCCGGACCAGGTCCTCCAGGGACGGCCCCGGGGCCTTCGGATCGTGCTCCACGGGCCAAAGCCCCCGGGACAGGCCGTAAGCGCCGTCCACCGAGTCGTCGAGCTGCCTGCTCAGCCGCGCCAGCTCCCCGGCGGCAGCGCCCTCGGCGAGTTGATCCTCCAGCAACGAACAGCTCAGCCGGGCGCTGGTGAGGTGCTGGCACAGGCCGTCGTGCAATTCGTGGCTGATGCGCCGGCGCTCTTCCTCGCTGATGTGAACGATCTCGCGTTCCAGCCGGTTGCGCTCGGCCATCTCCTGGCGCAAGGCGCGGTTATTGCGTTCCAGGGCCGCGGACAGGCTTTGCGCCCGCGAAAACGCATTGGAAAAGCGCTGCGCCAGGGCTTGCGCCTGGGAAAGGATATACAGAAACATGCCGAAAAGAAGCGTTATTCCGGACTCAAGCCGGTAATTCGGGTGTATGAAGCCGGCAAGAGTCAGCATGCTGTTTATCCCAAGCACAGCCATGACTCCATAGCCAAAGAGGATAAAGATCGCCGCATCGCGTCCGCGTTGAATGCACACAACCAATCGCCAAATCGAATATATGATTATAATCATTGTGAAATAAAATGAAAATACAATTGCCCTGCTCGATAAATACAATGGAAAACATAACAGGATCAACAAAAAAACAACAGACGCCGCGTCGACGACCTGCTGGATAACCCGGTGAAACTCTTGAGGGTAAAGCGATCTCATGAAGCGGTATCCGATTGGACGGGAAACCAGATAGCATGCCATATGTATTTTATAAAAAATCAGGGGGCTGATGGCGGCAACAAAAAGATTAACAACCGTTTCCGTCACATCGCTGAAAATAAAATATCCCATCCATAATAAACAAAGCAGTCCAAAATACAGGTAGGTAAAGTTATATTTTTTCTGAAAAAAGAGAAAAAAATGATACAGGCCCATGACCAGCAAACTGCCGATCATGACCAGCGTGATCCCCCAGACGCGCAAATGGCGCTGCTCCAGTGCTCCCGGCGTCCCCAGCAGGATCGAACTCGGGACGCCGCCCCGGATGCTGTTGTAATTGGAAATTCGCAGCACCAGGTCCAGGGGCGAGCCGTGGGCGGCCACATTGGCCAGAACCAGGGACGGGGCGGGCTTTTCCGTCGCGGCGTCGGTCCCCGGCGTCCCGCTTTCGGCCGCGAGACTACCGTTGACCCAGAGCGTGTAGGCGTAGCGCAGGTCGAATAGCCGCAGCATGAGGTTTTTTTCGCCGGGCCCCGGCAGGATCCGCAAGCGAAAGGTGGCCTGGCCCCGGTCGCCGAGGGGGCTGTCGCCCAGCGCGAATCCTTTCCAGGTTCCGGGAAAGTTCAGGTAGCCGGTCATTGGGGGAATTTTGGCGGGGTCGTTAAAATCCTCGGGCCCAAGCAGCTTGTCCCAATAGAATTCCCACTGGCCGTCGAGTGCGACCGGTCCCCGGCTCTGGATATCGTAGTTCGTCAGGTCGAGCACGCCGTTTCGGGCCTGGGGACGAGTCTCCGGGGCGCGCTCGCAGCCCGCGAGCGTTGCGACCAGCGCCACGGCCAGCAGAAAAAGGCCCGCTCGGCCACGGAAGTAGTTCACCCGCTGTCCTTCATGTCCCGAACCCGACTTTTCCCGCGCGGCTTGTCCGGCGTTTGCCGGACAGACAGGCTCTCCGCTTTTCCAGTATGTTGTGGGGATGGCTTATCCATGCCGACGTCTTGGCGTTTTCCCCGACGAGCACCTCCGTGGCCTCGCCCGCGTTTTCGCGCCCCAAAAAATCGTACTCCAGGACGTTCCATGAAGGCAACACGTCGCCTCGATTTGTCCCGGGGCCTCGCCGTGCTCCGCTGGACGGGAAAAGGAGAGAATGTGACCAGCGCGATTTTACGGAAATCAGCGTCCGTCGTGAACCGTGGCATCGACAGAGGCGTCCGCGCCAAGCGGTGGACGTCTTTTTTTACAGCCGCGTTATTGACGCTCGCCCTGGCCTGCCTCCTCTGCCCCGGCCAGGCCGGGGCGACGGTCGATATAACCGGAACCGTCACCACTTCCACGGACGCCGGGATTGGCGGATCGGCCAATGAAAGTGTTGAGTTTCTGGGCGGCACCCTGGAAGCCACGGGGAGTTTCATCACCAACCGCGACGCTTTGATGGGAGTCGGCACCATCCAAACCGATCCGGGCGTGACGCTCATCTGGAACGGGATCATCTCGGGCTACGGGGGGTTACAAAAGACAGGCTCCGGGACGCTCATTCTGAACACTCAGAACACCTATGCGCAAACACTTAGTCTTCAGGGCGGCGAATTGATGCTCGGAGTCCAGAACGCCCTCGCCCAGGGTAACGTAGACCTCGGGAGTACTACGGTGCTGGACATGAGCGCCGCCAACGCCAATCAGACTTTAACCGATCTTATAGGTTACGGCTCGGTTCATCTCGGAGCCAGCACCCTCTCCATCTACAACGGCGACTGCATTTTTCACGGCGCGATTTCCGGCTCGGGCGGGCTGAGCCTGACCGGCAGCACCGTTATGGAACTCGCGGGCGTCCAGGCCTATACCGGCGCGACCACGCTCACCAACGGAACCCTGTATCTTGCCGCCGCCAACGCCATCGCCGCCTCCTCGGGCGTGGCGATAGCGAGCTCGGGGGCGCTGGACATCAGCAACTATTCCGGCTCGCAAACCATCCAGGGGCTTTCCGGCTCGGGCGCGGTCTATCTTGGAGCGCGCAACCTGACCGTCACCGGCGGCGGAACCTATGCCGGGTCGATTCAGGACGGCGGGTTTGCCAGCGGAACGGGCGGCTCGCTGACCGTCGGCGGCGGCACGCTGACCCTGTCCGGCTCGAACACGTACACCGGCGCCACCACCGTGAACAGCGGCGGGACGCTCCAGGCCGGGGCGGCGGGCGCCTTTTCGCCCAATTCGGCGGTGACCGTGAACGTAGGCGGCGCGCTCAATCTCAATAGCTACAATCAGACTGTCGCCGGCCTGACCGGCGGCGGCAACGTGACCCTGGGATCGGCCTCCCTGACCGTGAACAACGCCACGGACTATACGTATTCCGGGGCGATGTCCGGCTCGGGCGGCCTGATTAAGACCGGAAGCGGCACGCTGACCCTGAACGGCGCGCAAACGTATACCGGCGCAACGTTAATCAGCGCCGGGACGCTCACGCTAGGGAGCGCCAACGCCCTGGCGTCGTCATCCGGGGTGACCGTAAGCGGCGGGACGCTCAATTTCGGCGGTTTCGACCAGACCTTCCAGAATCTCTCCGTTACCGGCGGCGCGATCAACATGGGGGCGAACAATCTGACGGTGAACGGGGGTGGCACTTACGCCGTGGTCATCACCGGCGCGGGCTCCCTGACCAAAACCGGGAGCGGCACGCTCTACTTGACCGGGAACAACACCTACTCCGGCGGGACCGTTCTCAACAGTGGAGCTGTCAGTATCGGCTCGGCCGGCAATATCGGCTCGGGCCCGATCACCTTCAACGGCTGCACGCTGCAGTTCTCGGCGGACATGACGCTCCAAAACGCGATCAGCCTCAACTCAAGCGACGGAACCTTCGACACGGGCGGCCATGCGGTCACCTTGGGCGGCGTGGTCTCCGGCGCGGGGTTCCTGGTCAAGGCCGGCGACGGCACGCTGTCCCTGCGCGGGACTAACACCTACACCGGCGGCACGGTCATTAACGGCGGCGTCGTCAACATCCTCGCCGACAACAATTTGGGCGATTCTTCCGGCAATGTGACCTTCAACTACGGCGCGCTCCAGGCCGGCGCGCCGCTTTCCACGGCCAGGACCTTCGTCGTGAACGGCTTCGGGGTCTTGGACAACGGCGGCTACGCGGTCACCTTGGGCGGAACGTTCACCGGAACGGGCCAGTTCGGCTTCGTGGGTTCCGGAAACACCACCCTGTCCGGGCAAAGCCCGAACTTCACCGGCCAGGCCGAGCTCGCCGCCGGCACGCTGACGCTCGCCGCGTCCTCCTCGCTCGGCGGCACCTTGACCGCCGATCAGGGCACGACCGTGGCCGGCTACGGGACGCTGGGCAACTTCGTGAACAACGGGCTGGTCAGCCCCGGCGGGGCGCAGGGCGCGACCCTGACCGTGGCGGGCAACTACACGCAAGGGCCCACGGGCGTGTATTATTTCAACGTCGATCCCTCCCTGCTGGCGGTCGGCGGCGCGGCGGTCTTAAACGGCGGGACGCTCTTCACCCACGCGCCCATCGCCTTCTACCCCACCGGCCAGACCTGGCAGACCATCACCGCCGCCGGCGGCCTGACAGGGACGTTCGCGGCCGTGGGCCAGGACTTTCCCTCGAACATCGTGCGCTTCCTGCCGGTCTATGCCGCCGGCGGCGTGCAGACCGAAGTTTTCCGCGCGCCCTACTCCATGTATGCGGTGAACGGCCCGTCGGCCGCCGCCGGCTACGGCCTGAACCTGGCGGCGTTCGACGCAGCCCTCCCAAGCGATCTGGCCAGCGCCATCCTGACGCTCGACCTGGCCGCCCCGGCCACGGTCGCCAGCGCCCTCGCCCAGCTGCACCCCGAACCCTACGACGCCTTCACCCAGACCGGTTTCGACAGCGGCAGGATTCTCACTTCCGCGGTTCAGGGACGGCTGAGCAGCCTGCGCACCGGCGAGGCCGGGGCGGCGTTTATCAGCCCCTTCGACGCCAGCCCGTCCAATGTCACCGCCTTCAACGAACTGACCCAGGGCCCTCCCGCGGCCTCAAAATATGTGGACGCGGGCTCGAGCGTGACCAGCGGAGTGTACGTGCAATCCTTCGGCCTGACCGGCCGGCAAAGCGCGGCGGCCGACCGCACCGCTTACGGGGTCAATGCCGGAGGCATGGTCGGGGGCATGGATTTTACGCTTCGCAATGATCTTGTGGCCGGCTTTTTCGGCGGCTATGCACGCCGCGCGCTGACGCTTGGCGCTCCGGCCCTGGGCAACGGCAGCGCCGATACCTACAGCCTGGGAACGGCCGCCTCCTGGTTTGGGAAAAATTGGTTCGTGGAAGGTTCGGTCCGGTTAGGCTTAGACGACTACCAGGCCAGGCGCACCGTCTGGACCCCCGCCGGCTCGGTCAAGGCCGGCTCCAACTGGAACGGCTGGGACATGTTCGCGAACGTCGGCGGCGGGTACGAATGGCACATGAACGGCTGGACGTTCGGGCCGATCGCCTCGGTGGACTATGGACGCATCCATCAAAACGGCTACGGCGAATCCGTGGCCAGTTCGCTCGGGCTCAACGTGCACGCGCGTTCCGACGCCTCCCTGCAATCGGCCCTGGGCGGCAAGGTGGCCAAGGAGTTTGCTTGCGCCTGGGGCGCGCTGACCCCGGAAATCCGCGTCCAATGGGGACACGAATATTTGAGCGGCGCGCGCGACATCGAGGCCAATTACCTGGGTGACCCAAGCGCTCCGTTTACGACCAAAACCGCGCCCACGGCTTCGGACTGGGCCACGGTGAGCGCCGGACTCAGGGTGAAATTCTCCGAGAAGTTCTCCATGACCGGCCGGGTGAGCACTGATCTTTTCCGCCAGGGCAACCAGTCCCTGGCCGGCAGCCTGGGCGTTCGCTACGAATTCTAAGCGAACGATTCTGACCTGCTCCCCAAAACCTGGACCAGGTTTGGGGAGCAGGTCAGTGCTCCAATTTTGCTCCACTGCGAGCGCAAACTGGTGACGACTGGAGCAAACCGGTGAACACGCATACATCTGTTATCATTTGATTACCAGAAAATACCACTTGATATCATTGAACAATTTTTAGGACTTAAAATCCCTCGATGCTTGCATCGTGCCGGTTCGATTCCGGCCCCAGGCACCAAGAAAACTAATAATTTCAACGTAGAACAAGGGGCGATCCGCAAATCTCTCTTTTCTTCTTATTCGATCCCCTCCTTATCTTCAAAAGCCACTCTTCTCGCGGCTTTCAGGCGAGCATACCTTCGCGCTCAATGAAAGCGATCACCTCGGCCAGGCCTTGTCCGGTCTTGAGGTTGGTGAAGACGAAAGGTTTTTGCCCGCGCATTTTTCCCGCATCGCGCTCGAGTACTTCCAGGGACGCACCGACCATTGGGGCCAAATCCACTTTGTTGATGACCAACAGGTCGCTTTTGGTGATACCCGGGCCTCCCTTGCGCGGGATCTTGTCCCCGGCGGCCACGTCGATGACGTAGATGGTCAGGTCGGCCAACTCCGGACTGAAGGTGGCGCTTAAATTGTCGCCGCCGCTTTCGATCATGACGATGTCCAGGTCCGGAAAAAGCTCCGTGAGTTCGTCCACGGCGGCCAGGTTCATGGAGGCGTCCTCGCGGATGGCCGTGTGCGGACAGCCGCCGGTTTCCACGCCCCGGATGCGCCCCTCCGGCAGCGCCCCGCTGCGGATCAAAAATTCTGCGTCCTCGCGGGTGTAGATGTCGTTGGTGACCACGGCCAATTGGTATTTGTCCCGCAAAGTCTTGCACAAACGGTCGATCAGCGCGGTCTTGCCCGAACCGACCGGCCCGCCCACGCCCAGGCGCAACGGTTGGGATTCTCCACTCATGCTCATTTCTCCCTCAAAGGATTCCAAAGGGCGAAGCCCTTTGGCCGCCGGAAGCTTTTTACACCCCATCATGACCGGAACAACCTCGTTGTTTGGGTCTCGTGCAATGCCCCGGCCATGACCTGACCGGGCGCGAGCGACCCCATATCCTCGTCGGCGAGCGCCGCGCCCAGCGCGACCGCTTCCGGAATGAGGCTCCCCGCCGCAAACAGGATTTGCTGGCCAGCGCTTTGGCCCAGGCAGCCGAGTTTGAGGGCCGCAGCGACCTGATTTTCCGCCCAGGCAAAGAGATATCCGGCGCAGGCGTCGTCCCTGCCGATCCCCCAGCGCGCGGCGGCCAGGGCGAACGGGCTCGCGAAGGTGGCGCGCGGCGAACGCTTGAAAGGCTCGGCCTCGACTAAGCCCAGATCGGCAAGCAGCCTGGCCAGGGCCTGGCCGGTCTGGCGGTCCTCCAGGCGGGCTTCAAAGGTTTCGCGCGAGGCGTAGAGATACTCGTTCCAGACGGCCGCCTTGCCCGCGTCTGCGGCTGTGAAGGCCGCATGCAGACGGCAGAGGACCGGCACGTCCAGGCGGGCCAGCGAGCGGTCCAGGAGCGAAAGTATCCAATCCCGGACAGCGGCGGCGTCAGGCAGCCAGCCGGCGGAAACGGCCCATTCCAGGCCCCGGGAATAGGCGTAGGCTCCGACCGGCAGAGCCGGGCTGGCCAGGTGGAGCAGGCGCGTCAGGGTCAAAAGTCCTGTCCGCGACCCGGCTAGTGGTGATGATGCGCGCCGCATTCCGGTTCGAAGGCCGAGGTCACGGCCAGGACGGCATGGCCCAAGCCCGTCACCATGGCGTCGATCACCGAGTCGGCCGGGTAGCTCACCCGGTTACCCTCGATCTGCACGCTCTGGTGACGGTTCCCCAAATGATAGCACAGCCGGGCCAGTCCGGCCGGGTCCGGACATTGCACCAGCGATAGGCGTTCCGCCGCGGCCCGGACTTCGATGCACGTTCCGTCCTCGGCCTCAAAAATGTCGCCATGGCGCAGCACCGTGCCGCGCGGCAAGGCGAGCCCGGCCTCCCGGCCGTCGTCCAGACGCACTCGTTGCCTGCTTTTGCGCCGCTCCTCGAAAGTGAGCGTCAGCCCGCAGACCTTCTCGTCTTTGGAACCGCGCTCGCACCGCCTGACAATTTTCAACATACCGACAAATTATCCTTTCCCATTTGGGATTCCAAAGGGACGAAGTTCCTTTGGCCGCAGGAGGCTTTCTTCACTCCGGCCTTCTCCGGTTTCCCGGGGCCGAAAACCAGAACCACTTTTTCTTTTCCAGGGGGCCTGCGGCCCCCGGCCCCCGCTGTTAAACAAAGAACAGCCGACTTTTTTCGCGTATCGGGATTCCAAAGGGCGCAGCCCTTTGGCCGCCGGAGGCTTTCTTCATACCCCTACCCCACCCCCTCAAAACAGAAAATACCGCTGCGCCAGGGGCAGCACCGCCGCCGCCTCGCAGGTGAGCAGCACGCCATCGGCCCGGACCTGGTAAGTCTGGGGATCGACCTCGATCACCGGAAGATAGTCGTTGTGGATCAGGTCGCGTTTGCGCAGGGCGCGGGTGTTTTTGACCGCTGCCAGGGTCTTGCGCAAGCCGTATTTGGCCCCGATGTTCTCGGCCAGAGCGGCGGCCGAGACGAAGCTCAGGCTGGTGTGAAAGGGCGCGCGGCCGAAGGCGGCGAACATTTGGCGGGAGTGCACCGGCTCGGGCGTGGGGATGGAGGCGCCCGGATCGCCCATGGGGGCGCTCGCGATCATGCCGCCCTTGATGACCAGTTCCGGCTTGACTCCGAAAAAGGCCGGCTTCCACAGGACGATGTCGGCCAGCTTGCCCTTCTCGATGGAGCCGACCTCGTGAGCCATGCCGTGGGTCAGGGCGGGATTGATGGTGTACTTGGCGACATAGCGCTTGGCCCGAAAGTTGTCGTTACGCTGCGAATCGGCGGGCAGAGGGCCGCGCTGGACTTTCATCTTGTGGGCGGTCTGCCAGGTGCGGATGATGACCTCGCCGACCCGGCCCATGGCCTGGGAGTCCGAGGAGATCATGCTGAAGGCCCCCAGGTCGTGCAAAATGTCTTCGGCGGCGATGGTCTCGCGCCGTATGCGCGACTCGGCGAAGGCCACGTCCTCGGGGATGGCCGCGTCGAGATGATGGCAGACCATGAGCATGTCCAGATGCTCGTCGATGGTATTGATGGTGAACGGGCGGGTGGGGTTGGTGGAGGACGGCAGAACGTTGTCCACGCCGCAGGCCTTGATGATGTCCGGGGCGTGGCCGCCGCCCGCGCCCTCGGTGTGGTAGGCGTGGATGGCGCGGCCCTTGAATGCGGCCAGGGTGTCCTCGACAAAACCGGATTCGTTGAGGGTGTCGGTGTGGATGGCCACCTGGATGTCGTAAGCCTCGGCCACGGACAGGCAGTTGTCGATAGCCGCCGGAGTGGTGCCCCAATCCTCGTGGAGTTTCAGGCCCATGGCCCCGGCGGCGATCTGCTCCTCAAGCGACATGGGCAGACTGGCGTTGCCCTTGCCGAGCAGGCCGATGTTCATGGGGAGCGCGTCCACGGCCTGGAGCATGCGCATGATGTTGAAGGGCCCGGGCGTGCAGGTGGTGGCGTTGGTGCCCGCGGCCGGGCCGGTGCCGCCTCCGATCATGGTGGTCACGCCGCTGGCCAGCGCTTCCTCCACTTGCTGGGGGCAGATGAAATGGATGTGGGCGTCGATGCCCCCGGCGGTGGCGATCAGACCTTCCCCGGCGATGACCTCGGTGCCCGGGCCGATGATGATGTCCACCCCGGGCTGGACGTCCGGATTGCCGGCCTTGCCGACGCCGAAAATCCGGCCGGCCTTGAGGCCGATGTCGGCCTTGACCACGCCCCAATGATCCAAAATCAGGGCGTTGGTGATAACCGTGTCCACGCTGAGTTCCGCGCCGAGCTGGGCTTGGCCCATGCCGTCGCGGATGACCTTGCCGCCGCCGAACTTGACCTCCTCACCGTACACGGCCAGGTCGCGCTCGACTTCGATGATGAGCTCGGTGTCGCCCAGGCGCACCCTGTCGCCCACGGTGGGGCCGTACATGTCCGCGTAGGAACGCCGGTCAATCTTTTTCATGACCTTTCGTCTCCAGTTTGCCCATGATCCTGCCCTGGAAACCGTACACCGCCCGCAGGCCCCGGTAGGGCACGAGTTCCACGTCGCGGCGCTGGCCGGGCTCGAAACGCACCGAACTGCCGGCCGGGATGTTCAAACGCATGCCCAGGGTCGAGTCACGGTCGAAAATCAAGGCCTGGTTGGTCTCGTAAAAATGATAGTGGGAACCGACCTGGATGGGCCGGTCGCCGGCGTTGGCCACGTTGAACGTCATGGACGCCAACCCGGCGTTCAGTTCGATTTCACCCTCGGCGAGCAAGATCTCTCCGGGTATCATAATAACCCCCTAACGTATCGGATGATGCACCGTGACCAACTTGGTGCCGTCGGGAAAGGTGGCCTCGACCTGCACCTCGCCGATCATCTCGGGCACGCCCTCCATCACGTCCTCGCGGGTCAATAGCCCCGCGCCATGGCTCATCAACTCGGCCACGCCCATGCCGTCCCGCGCGCCTTCCATGATGGCGCAGGAAATAAAGGCCACGGCCTCGGGATAGTTGAGCTTGACCCCCCGCGCCTTGCGGCGCTCGGCCACCAAGCCGGCGGTAAAGAGCAACAGCTTGTCCTTCTCACGCGGCGTCAACTTCATAAGCGACTCCTTTGCGGCCAGGGAGCTTCGCCCCCTGGACCCCCACCAAAGGGGCTCCGCCCCTTTGGAATCCCCGCCGGGGGGCATGATGCCCCCCGGACCCCCTCGACGGGGGATGTTGATTCATATTCAAGGGCTGTCCGAGCCAAGCCCACGGCTCCCGTTCAGGGAAAGCAAAAACCAGAACCACTA